>JAABUP010001905.1_pt1 | contig 42400 bp, 51 predicted proteins | sample 5559201 | NCBI WGS metagenome assembly JAABUP01 (sample SAMN10711887, study PRJNA513373) | rock metagenome | isolation source: Antarctica rocks | place: Antarctica
CCCAAACCCAAAATTACTCCGCATCGAAAACCACCACCTCCGCCCTCCCATCAACCTGAATACCACCCCTCTTCCTCTCCGCACAATCCGCAAACGGCAACCTCCACCCGCCCTCCCCCTCCGGCACCGCCAACCACAAGCGCATCAAATGCCTCCTCGGCCGCGACGGCGCCTGGTCCGTATACGCCGTGCGCGCGTGCAGGACGTGCGTGTTGGCGAGGAACTGGATGTCGCCGACGGCGAGCACCATGTGCAGGGCGAGGCGGGCGCATGTGGATTCGAGGACGGAGAGGGCGGTTTCTTGGGCGGGGGTGAGGGCGGGGATGAGGGCGAGGGTGGAGAAGCGCGAGAGGGAGCGGATGTAGTAGGGGTCCCACCTGTGGTGGGTTGTGGGGGTTAGCTTTCGCGAGCTGAGGCTTAGGGGGATGGGGATGGTGGGAGAGAGTGAGGGAAGGGGGGGGGGTGGTTTACTTGGTGTAGACTCTGCCGTTGGGAGCGGTTTCGAGGAAGAAGACGCTGGTGCGGATGTAGGGGTCTTGGCCGCGGCTTGTCTCGCCTTTGCGGTCAAAGTACCAGATCGGTTCCGTGAGGGTTTTAACGACGTCTGGGTGTTCTTGTCGCAGGACGTTGTAGACGTGGTGCGAAGATACGATGTCGGACTCGCCTCCTTCGAGCGCGCGCGCGATGCAGAGTAGCCCGACGATGTCCGAGTCATCGACGTGGAAGTATTGTCTGCTCGGCATGCGTTAGCAACTTTCATCATCTCGGAATGGGTTCGGTGTAGGGTGTACCGTGCGTTGGTTCTGTATATCCTGACCGTGTCGATCTGCGTCGGGTCGTCTCCCAAGTCTTTCACATGCCCTAGTACATGACCTCTCCCATTCTGACTGACGAAATAGCCAAGGTACGTGCCCAGACCCATGTAGGCGACGGCGGACTTGTGGTTGCCCCATTTCTCGACTGGGAAGCCCTTGAAGAGTATGAATCCTTTGCCGTTCAAGATCTCTGAGCGAACAGACTCTAAGAACGCGGAAAGTCTGGGAAGAGGAAAACTGTCCTGCTATCATCTCAGCCCTAGATAAGGCTTCTTGAGGGGTGAGGAAGTAGACGGACCTTGGAGATGCCAGTCAACGGTGTATCGGAAGCCATAAACTGGTCGGCAGCTTCGCTCATCTCTACGATCTCTTCTTCCGTAAAAGGGTGTGTCCATCGCTCAGGGTTGGAGCTGTAGTCTTCAGCTTTCCACACTGTTGGACCTGTGATTTCTTTGGGGAAGTCAGAGTAGGGGTGGAGTTGATCATATAGCGGTGGATGCTGTCCGGATGTTTTTAAGCCATCGGGGAAGACGGCTTTCGACGGCGGGCCGCAGAGCTGATGAGGTGCAGAACGAGCAGGTTCAGTTAATGCTGGAGCCATGATGTGTGTAATACAGCTGATACGTATCGACGACAGAATGAATGCGATTGATATGATGTACAGACTATGTAGTATCTACCCGCAGCGGGATTTGAAAGAAGAAAGGATGCGGAATGGGTGCAATCTAATCGCAATGGAACGACGTCGGTACCCTAAATACCCCTCCTTCATATTGTACGACACAACTTTGGGATATCGACGAGGTTTGGTGACTTCAATGTTGCATTGCCGTCGATCTCATCTCGCATGCTGCAAGGTTGATGGTGCAATGCTAGCCAGCTCGATGATAGGAACAACGTATATCCGGCAGCCCTCATAGTTTTGCAAGGATCGATATCGAAAAGCAAGCCCTAGCCAAACCGGGAACGCTGTCGCTACATCTTCAACACCAGATCGTTGGTTCAACGTAGACTGTCCGACGCTCCAGTTTTGAGTCTAAAGCTCAACCTCACAAATAAAGCAGCTCACATCAAACCAAGATTCCCCACCTCCAAATTCAGGGCTGAGATTTGATATCTGAAGCTTGCCAGCCTATGACCTTGTAGATATACACATGCTGTCTTAAGTTCTTACATTAAAGTGCAGCAAGGCACATCGACTCCCGCACTCGTCCTGCTCGGGCCGGCGCCAAGCCTAACGCCGTACGTGACCTTGCTGATAACTCTTGTAGTATTACCGTCATAGTCGCCCTTCTTGTCATGCCAGGGGCATGAGCCAGCAGGTGCCCATAAGCCTGGCGACCTGGGTAGTTGAGCTGTCCGATTCTCAAAGGAAGGGCAGTTGCTGAAATTTCGTCCATCTGCGCAAGGCTTCTTGATAGTCATCCAGCGATGTCCACAGCTGCGTGACTTCCAGTATTGAACGCTGCACATCTCGTTCCACTCGGAAGGAAGTGGTGCTGGCCGTTGGCTTCCGAGAACGATAAGGTCGATAGCGCAGCTGTGAATGGTGCGGATCTTGAATGACGGGACCAGTCCTTGATTTCGGAATATGTACTTCCCATGCAACAGGCAATGGGAATGCTGTCGTCAATAGATGATGGAATGGCTCCTATTGTGGTTGGGAATATATGCCAACCAATGCTGGCGGTGAATATACTCGTCTCGTAATGTGCCAACGCACCGAAACTCTAGGAAAGTGACTGCGCATGCTGAACCAGTATTCGCTCTTGCTCCTGGTGGCCCATCCAAATCTTGAATGTTGGCACGGCTTTACAAGCTGTTCGTTTGCTATGCCAGCACCAAGGTGCTTGCCTTGGAGTTCGAAACTTATAGATCTACGTCTCCTCCTTCGCGCTCGCCCTTCTGAATTGCTTGCATGAGCTCATACAATTGTCCGAGTTGCTGATCTGCAGTAGCCGTCAGCTCTAGGGTTCTCTGAAGTAGCCATCTTGTTAGGGAGAGCATGCCGCTCATTTTATCAATCTTGCCGCTGTCAAGCTTCTCCCCCCGCCACGAATCACCTTCTAACTTCTGTGCGTACATCTGCCATTCAGTCAAGAAGCCAATCTAAGGAAAGTCATGTCTTAGCTACTTTCTAGATGGCCAGAGCAGGTGAGTAAAGGCTTACAATATGTACTGGATTCTCAACATTTCTATGCGCCCTGAACTCTGACTTGACGTACTCATCACCCAGTACTCGCATCGGCCTGTCCAACTTCTTCCGATGAGTTCGGAGTATTCGTCTGTAAAGTGGTATTGGCGGTAGTAAGGCCATTGGCGCCGGTTTCAAGCCTCTGGTTGATCCTGCTGCTGTAGGTACTGCCATGTAAAGTCTCGAAGAGGTCTTCATCCTGAATTGAGTCTCTTGTGAAGATAATGTGGTTTGGGGTGATGATCCAGTAACTATCGTCTTGAATGATTAGCTCATCAATGCGGCAATCTCCGGTGCATCGAAGCTCATCATCAACGACTGACGAAAACTACAGCAGCATTTTGACAGAGATGTTACCGACTCCGTCGACATCTCATGTGCCGTTCGAGAGGATCTATGAGCCAGCTGAGGATTCGTACTTGCTGCTGGATACTCTATCTTCCCCTTCGGAAGTAGCCTTTTTGAACAACAGGTTTGGACAATGCATCAGGTCTGCAAAAGGTGTCCAAAACGCCAGCCCACCTCCTCTGATCGTAGAGATTGGAACGGGATCCGGAGTCATACTTGCTTTCCTTACAGCCCATACTAGGCTTGTCTTCGGTAGAGAGGATGTGCTGGCATTAGGCACTGATGTGAACAGCTATGCTTGTCACGCAACTCGGAAGACTGTGATGCAGGCTGTGGAGGAGTTATTGCGTGATAGCGGTGAAAGACAAGGCACTCTGGCAATCAACTCAAACGTTGCCACTCCAGCTAAGCATGTCGAGACTCTGGTTGCAGACCTTTGCGCACCCTTCCGTCCAGGTCTTGTTGATTTTCTTGTCTTCAACCCGCCTTACGTACCAACGCCAGATTCGCCGCCGCTGCCTAAACATGGTGTTCAAGATGACTTAGCTTCGGACAACGCTCCTGCACCTTCGTTTGACCAAGATTCGCATCTGTTGGCCCTCTCTTACGCAGGCGGTGTTGATGGTATGGAGACAACTAAGCGACTGTTGGCGGAGCTGCCTGGCGTTCTTGACAGGGAACGAGGTGTTGCTTATGTGCTGCTTTGCGCTCAGAACAAACCAGAAGAGGTGAAGAACCGCATTGGGAGGTGGGGACCTGGTTGGGCTGTCGAGACTGTCAGTCGAAGCGGTAAAACAGCGGGATGGGAAAAGCTGGAAATCATTAGGATCTGGCGTATAAGAAACGAAGACCTTGAACCTTGAGTGCGACTATTGCAGATCGGGAGCCATCCTTCATGTTGGCTAGACTCATATCAAGGACTCATGTTGGTCGGTAACTCGATATGCGTCTAGAAGTTCGACGAGCTGCAGCTTACGGAGTGGGAATCTTTCAGGAATGCGCATAAATTACCGGGTTGCGCGAAGTTGTCCAGTCGGACGCGTCGTGGCTAATCTGTTAGCAGTCTTCTCTGCTTGGGGCGCGGCTTACTTAAGGGTTGAACAAGCAACGGAGAGTAAAGACATCACAAAAAGAAACACAAGAAGCGCATTTACCTTGGTTCCATTGCTTGGCTGCTTCAGCAATGATTGGAGGAGTCATGTTTTGACCGCTACCATGCACTGGTTTGCAAGGTCTTCAAAAGTACAATATTCAAAAACAGCAAAAGTTCAGGACCGGTTGGTCCCTATGAAAACTCCCATTTTTGATGATGATCATTGTTTATCAGGTTATTCCTCCACCCCCATGTCTGGTTCCCGGTTCGGGTGTCTTCGTGGTTGGGGCGTATGCGAGCCTCGAGGCTAGGTTTGAAAGGCAGGATTCGATGCCAGGATTCGAACCAAGGGCCCTTTGACCTGAACTTCTCGAGAAGCCTGATTGTGGGTTAGCGCGTTCATTTGGGATGAGGGTGAGACCACCACTTACCGCCCGGACCACTTGTTAAGAGATGTCAAGTAAACTAAATATATAACCCCACAAAACACCAGGAGATGGAGAGAAAGGCACTGCAGAGAGCTCAAAGCCACTGCACATTCCTCATCACATATCAATTGCTCTTTTGGCATTCGAGCTGCTGCGCTCTAGATTCTGCAACATGCTTCAAATCATCCTTTAGGGCTAACACTACATTTTATTTAGAAGCCTTTCCGCACCTTAATTTTACAACCCTTCCTGGGTGGATTAGTTACCTTATTATCCACAGAGTAGAACAGTCACTGCTGAGGTCAAAAGGAATTACGATTCAACTGCAAACAACGTTGCGCCTCTACCGCACTGATGGCTGAAGTTTCTCAATTACTTTTCAGTATCCGGCCAACGCCATGAGTAGAAAACATCTTAGACAGCAATGCACAGCCGAATGCACTTATAAGAGACGTCCAATCTCCAACAAGGTCTTCTCCACACGTCCAGCAATCTAGAAACCTCTCCCACCACCTCTGCCCCTCCCCCTGAACCCACCACCTCCACCTCCACCTCCACCTCCACCTCCACCGCCACGTCCTCTACCCCTCGGGCCACCTCTACCACCCCTTGCACCTCTATCGGCCGCCTCCTTCCTCGCCTTATTCTTCGGCTTCGGCGCGTCGTCGATCAACAGCGTATCCAGCGGCAGCGAGTCGGGCAAGATATAATACCTGATTGTCGAACCACGGATGTTGATCGTGTCCAGGGAGATAGGATCGCGACCACGAGGCGTCATCTTGACGGCGCGTAGAGCGGTGTTCATTTGCGGAGAGACCGAAGTTACGGTTCCGTGGAGGATTGTGCCTGTTGAGTTCCGTTAACTTACACTGAAACTTGCGAGCTAGCTGGCTGGCTGATGGTACGGCGAATGGGGGAGGTGTATATACCATTCTTCAACTCAATCGTCACCGTCTCGTTTGCGCATTTCATCAGAAACCTAGAGCGAGCAAGCAAGAACACCATCAGTCAGGACTTTCGTAGGACGACGGCCTTGAGAGAGTGCAGAGTTCAGCCTCGAGCAGCATTGTGTGCGGCTTAGAGGTAAGCTTACCTGACGAGCTTCATACTGGCGTTTCCTCTCCCAGGTCTTTACTGTCGGGGGTTGTGTTGCTCGTGTCGTTTGGGCGACGAATAATTCTTGAGGTCGGAGTCGGTGAGGTAAAGCTTGTGGTTGCTCGCCTACATGGCTTGCGCTAGCGGCATCGGGTGGTGAGCGTGAAGGGCTTGGAGAGGGAACGCAGATCAGTATCCTGAATCCTTGATAGAACAAAATTGCAATACGTGACCACTCCAATAATAAGTATTCAGTACTATGCTGAGAATTTCACGGTGCCTTTACTGCTTAACGATCAAAGTCTACTCTATCAGAAAACCATCTGACCATTGTAAGGATACGCTAGGCGAAGTATTCAAGCTGGAAGAAGAGTAGCCTTTATGTTTCACGAGCCTGCTGTAGGTATATCATTACTCGTAAGATATGCACAGGCCCGCGAGAGCGGAGGTGTATCCGTTCGCAAACCATAGACTGATTATATCTGGCTCTCATCCACACCAGTCTCTAATGCACGTTATCGGTCTCGATCTTCGTCCTCGACCTTCTCCCATTCGCTATCCGTACTCATCTCTCCTGACTGCTCTCCCAAGCTTCGTCGCTTGCGTAGCACACCCTGAACGTCTCGCGGCTTTAAGCCTCCCTCTTCCCTTTCCCTGTCCTCTTCCCTTTCACTGTCCTCTTCCCTTTCCCTGTCCTGTCCTTGACCCACCAACTCATCGGCAGCTTCTGTCTCCGTCCCACTCTCATCCGCATCCCGACTCTCCCTCTCACTTCTTGGCCTTCTCAACCTCTTCGCCTCTTCCTCTTTCGCCGTTGCCGCCTGCAGTTCAGCCGCAAACCAGTTTATCGCCCACCATAACCCGGCGGAAAGGAAAGAGAGGATGAGGAAGTGTATGCTGTATGTCGCGATGAGAAGAGCGAGAAGGAGGAGTTGGAGAGCGGCGAAGGACACGTTGGTTGCGACAAGAAGCGCAGGGGTAGGACCAGGGGTGAAGATTGAAGAGAAAAGCTCAGTGAAGAAGTTCGACATAATAGGGAAGTGGTTATTGAGCGTTCACTCAGCACTGCGCGAGCTAGTTGGGGTGTAGCAGTGGAGTATGATGGTGGTTATTTTATATTGGAGAGCCAACGCGAATCAGGAAACAATGTGGGCGTTTAGCAGCCCCTCTTCGATGGACTAGATGAGGTATGGACTTGAACAGGTTTAGGTGCGTGCAGTCATCTCAATAGAAGTTAAAGAAGTCCTTCAAGTTATGTGCAGTCTTGAGATACCAGATGATTGTGACATGGCGCATGATATGGCAGCCATGTGAATACCAAGTAAATAATATCAATAAGAGGGTCATCAATCCACGTCAGACATTCTCGGGTTAGTCAGCACCGAAATGCCGCAGCCAAGTACTTTAGAGTGTTCGTTTGGCTTCACGAATCTATCGATACATGGGTAAGTGCGACCACTGTAGACTTGTTAAGTTCATCACATATCTCAGGCCGATGGCTATCATGCTGAGTTCAAATCAAGCGTAGTCCTGCACGTGGGGACAACAAGAGGATCATGATGGCTGAAGAATGCTAATAATGTAGACTTATCGACATTCGCAACGACAGAAGAGAGTCAATCAAGTCGCAATAACGTCTAAATCTTCGACCTTGCGACCTGTGTTGCTTAATGCCTTGCGGAGTTCCTCTGCCCTCCTTCGCTTGAAGAGGCGTGCAAAGAAGCTTCATGATGCTAGGATTGACTCCTCAGTGCGTCAAGAAGCCAGTCAAGCTCTCGGTCATATAAATCTCCAGCACAGACCAGAGAGCAGTTGATGAGGGGTCGAGGGGTTGACAACACTACTGAGCCGGTACCGATCACCGCCAATGACCTCCGATTACTTAAAACAGTGTCGCGTGACTGCAATTGAGCAATTCAAAAGCGGGGAGTATTTCTCCCAATAATGTCTGATACAGATTTACTTCATTCGGGACGTGACGCCTTATCGATACGGTGGTAGCAGGTCTTCGGCCGCTGCTGAAGATGGCCAACCTCGTGAAAACAGAGGATCCAAATCGCTCTCGAAATGACACAAATGTTTTCGTGCATCATGCGGAGGCGGTAGCGGAACATCGTGAGAGTTATGGAAGCTCAGGTATCCAGAGGATATTTTGGTGTATGGCTGGGGCGCATGGATGCTGATGCTTCCTAGGTTTTCATGGACTCTTTACATCTTACTATGTTACTCTCTGCGCGGCATTCTCGGCGTTGGGAGGCATGGTCTTTGGATATGAGTGCGATCATTCTGTAGGGCCGTAATTACGGCCACGCGCTGACTGGCCTGAAGTCAAGGTGTAGTGTCTGTCATCCTTGTGATGCCGCAATTCCTCGCTCGCTTTCCCAGAGTTTCCGAGACTGCGTCAGGTGGGGGCTTTTGGAAAGGACTTCTTACAGCCATGATAGAGCTTGGCGCATTTATTGGTGAGATTCTGCAAAAGCTCTTTCGACAACTGTTCTCTGACCTCTCTAGGTGCCTTGAATCAAGGTTGGATTGCCGACAAAGTGAGCACGCTGCCATTGTTCTAATGTTTTGGTCGATGCTGATCAGTGGTCATGGAGATCTCCCGAAAGTACTCCATTGTTGTTGCTGTCGGCGTCTTCACTGTCGGATCTGTCTTGCAGACTGCAGCGGTTGACTACGCCATGCTAGTCGTTGCGCGCCTTATTGGTGGCATTGGTATCGGAATGTATTGCGTCCAGGCGTTGTGCTCTAGTGCTATGCTCACAGATCCCAGGCTCAGTATGGTTGCTCCGCTATATATTTCGGAGATAAGTCCTCCTGAAATACGAGGAGCATTGCTTGTCTTGGAAGAGTTCAGCATTGTGACTGGTATCGTCATAGCATTTTGGTAAGTCTGGACCCATCTCAAGAAACTGCGATCTCTAACATTACCTACAGGATTACGTATGGAACCCAGTACATGGTAAGTAAAGCCGGAAAGAGAGAACAATACGCCTGCGTGCACCTTGATGGCGGCGTCTGACTGCTTACAGAGTGGGGAATGGGCGTGGCGGTTGCCCTTTTTACTCCAGCTGATTCCGGGCTTGATACTTGGTGCTGGTATCTTATTCCTTCCATTCTCGCCTCGATGGCTTGTTTCGAAAGGTCGTGATCAAGAGGCTCTATCAAGCCTTTCGCGGCTACGGCAGCTTCCAACCTCGGACTTGCGGGTGCAGCAAGAATGGTACGATATCCGCGCCGAAGTAGCATTCCACAAGGAAGTCAGCGCCGCGAGACACCCTACATTACAGGACCGAAGCACCTTTAGCCGCATTAGGCTTGAGTACGCCTCGTGGACGGACTGCTTCAGGCGCGGCTGCTGGCGGAGAACGCACATCGGCATAGGACTCATGTTCTTCCAACAATTCGTTGGGATCAACGCCCTGATCTATTATTCGCCTACACTCTTCGGGACCATGGGCTTGAACCATAGCATGCAGCTCATCATGTCTGGAGTCCTGAATATCACGCAGCTCGTAGGTGTCAGCACGAGCATCTGGACCATGGACAGGTTTGGGAGACGCCCATTGCTCCTTTGTGGCAGCGTCCTCATGACTATCTCTCATCTTATCATCGCTGTCCTTGTGGGTAAATTCTCAAGCAACTGGCCAGCCCATCGAACGGAAGGGTGGGTGAGCGTAGCATTTCTGCTATTCTACATGCTCAGTTTTGGCGCCTCTTGGGGACCTGTGCCTTGGGCAATGCCATCAGGTAGACTTGCCTCTGCGCTGACTTTGGGTGTATCCGGCTGACTGCGTCCACAGGGATATTCCCGTCATCGCTCCGAGCGAAAGGTGTTGCGCTTTCCACCTGCTCCAACTGGCTAAATAACTTCATCATCGTGTGCCAACCTCAACTTCCTTTTCTTGTGTGGTATGCTCACGGTCACAGGGTCTTATCACACCTCCGCTGGTCCAGAACACCGGCTTTGGAGCGTATACGTTCTTCGCGGTCTTCTGTCTGCTCTCATTGGTTTGGACATTCTTATTCGTCCCCGAGACCAACGGCCGGACCCTAGAGCAAATGGACCATGTGTTCAAGGACATCGTCAGCGAGCAAGAGGAGGCAAGGCGGAAAGCCATAGAGACTGAAATTATGGGCAATGGGACGAGCATTTCTCTCAAAGTCTGAGTATATGAACAAGACTACTACGACGACGTAGATTAAAGTCGAAAGCAATTTCTGTGCCCTTGTCATCCATGATCATCTATACTGCCGTGGCCGATTATGCATATCAAAGTGGAAGATACCCACGGTGGTCGCTTCATGCATGCTGGTAATTAGCATTCAATCGTTATTGTTATCCAGTACTCCGCGGCGCGCTCAAAGACGAAATTCCGCAGACTATTCCATCAAGGCCTTGCGCTCACCTAAGCAGCCCCGGCAGCGCGACTACAGAGAAGACTCCTCCAGCTAGCTGTCAACAAAATCCAGTATAGAACATCTTCGTTTCTTTGAAGATTTCCGCTTTAATCAATCATAGCAGTGGTCGAACCTTAGACCGAACTATCGTACGTAGGGCACACCTCTCAGAAAGAGGTTCGAGACGCCGGTTTAAATAAAGGACAAACAGCGTAACAGACTTTGGTTAAATTTAGATGAACAATGTGTAAATAATGTCAAAGTTTCTCAGCGGCTTAGACTAGTTCACTTTGTAAGCAGAACGACTAAGTTACCTTAGCCTCTTTGCCAACCCACCTCTGGGCTGAAGTTCTACCTAGTTGGATTCCATCGGCTTGCAGATGTGGCCGTCACCCTCAGACGCTAATGTTGCTGATCGCGGAAGAATCCAAGGATGTGATGACAACTCCGGTCAGGTTTCGGCCCCCGTGATGGAGGTTGGAAGGCGAAGGGGCCACGATTATGCTTCATGGCAGCTTATGCTCTGGCTTACCACAGAGTCCATTCCTTTCGGTGTCAAGCCGCTCTCACAGCTAGTATTGAGGGCTTTGTGTTGGCAATCTTATTGACATGCATCATGTCCAAGCCAGTACGCTACAGTTTGTCCGCGTCTTCCAGCCGCAGTTAGTGGTGGACCGGCACATCGTCTGTTACATAGCGCCAGCTGATCTATCTTCATAATAGACTGTTGGCTCTTGACCGCCGCACGCAAGGCTTAGTAGCCGTCTCCTCTCAAGAAGCGGGAATGGAAATGGCGATCTCATTCAGCTTCGCTCACTAAGGCTACCGAGCGGTCCGAAATATACGGCTTCCAAAATGTACCCATCTCGGTCAATGGAGTCCAACACTCTCCGAGATCATGTGCTGAGTATACCTGTGCGACATGATAAGGAACTGAGCACGAGGTCTCTAGATCGGCGAGATCGTGGAGATACTCCAACAAGTCATTAGTACATATCATTGTGTTCGTGCGTTTCAGCCTTGAATTCGGGACTATGTGTACTCCGCCATCAATCGATGTACTCAGACCATCTCATTTGTCAGTTATCGGAAATTTAGGCACCGGGAAGCCTTACTGCTAGTTCGACTTGATGACAAGCTCCCTAGGGCGCTGTATTGCATGCAAAGTGGCGCGGACAGGGATTAGAATCCTTCTCGGGTCCATCCAAACAGCTCAGGGCTGATCGATGGGGAATAGCCAGGGCACAGGTTGTTTCCTTGTGTATTTCAAGTCATGTCCCCCGTGGCGGAGGCATGTCAAAACCATACTATTGATCCTATTTCGGTCAAGGGGTGATATGTTTGTTCTCTCTATGCCTCGACGATAGACTTATAGAAGTGATCAAGTTCGTTGATATCAAGGACGTTAGATAGAAAAGTGCTTTCTGTGTTTGTATGTGGTTTTTTCCCATTAGTTGTTTACTATGTTTCCTATCTCCCGTCAAACCTCCAGTGGCTCACGCCATAGCAGATCCCGAGCAGGTAGCAGCGTTTCGGGCACTGAAGCACACTTTCAGAGTCTCCAACTCAGTACTACATCTCGCTCTCATTCTGTCTCGGCCTCGCCATCGGCTTTGCAGCCTCAGCGAGAGTTCGTCGAGGCCTCACCATTCATTCAAGGGGCTACCACAACGAACTACCATAGCCCCAGATTCGACTCTGGGTCTTCGGCCGCAGTAGCCGGGGGTACACCCAACTCTTCGCGGTCGCGTTTGCAGAACCCGCCGACAGAAGCGTGGCCAGCGACCGCTTCTGCGGACCCTTTGGAGGCTGACCCTCCTATATTCCAGCTTGACCCAGGAACAGCTGACTACAACCTGAACTCGTCCTTTGGGCAAGGATCTGGTCGGACAGATCCATACGCGCAAGAAGACATGAAGTAACCTTCCCGACCCTCACTGACGTCCTCAGAGATTGACAGAATCCAGCACTTACGGTTATATATTACCATCACCATTGGGCCATTTTGGGAGTCAAGCTCCGTATGGATCTACACTCCATCCCTCTGTCGCGGGTAAGTTCTGAAAAGCCTACCCTAACCCCATAGCACGGTTGACACATTCCTCTTGACAGATTTTGACTTGAGCCAAATGTCGAATCCGCAAAGCCGACGAACTTCCGCTCCTCGCTACCAAGCAGATATCCCCGCCTTCTATGGGCAGCCTCTCCCGTCCAGCGCGGCTTACGTTGGGCTACGAACCGAGGACCGCGAGATTGCACGGCAACGGCGACGTTCCTCGCAAGGAGCTCGACGTTCCTCGGAAGGAGCTCGACGTTTATCGAGGAGTCGCATCGGGCGTGAAAGATCGCCGGGTGACTCTTACTCCCGTCCGAGCAGTAGACAAGGTCTTGGATCTGCAATGAATTACGCTTCCACCTCCACCATAGGTGTTCCTACCCTCAGCATCGCAAATGAGAGCTCAACATATCCCACGCAACTGCTCGGTATTCCCGCTGTGTCAGGGGCTCAGGAATACATCGCGGACATTGCAGGGTGAGTCCATCTTCCCTAGGATATAATTCTCAATACTTATTTTCTTTGCCCCTGCTTAAGCGGACAGTATGATGTATCAAAGTACCAGATGCCCTTGGACATGACGATAGGAGGGCCGCAGCAGTTCTATCATCCGTAAGGGGAGACGCAAACGACCGCATACTGTCTCACTAACCTGTGCCCTAGGCCCGGTACATCTTCCATGTCGGCATCAGCGGACTTTGGAGCGCATCCCTATCAGAACACAAGCACTATAGGAACGCCGTCGGGCTCTCCCGGCCTGGATGAACAGGTTCGAGTGCTTGGAGCTCGTCCGAAGCCGCAGTGTTGGGACCACGGATGCAACGGCCGGCACTTCTCTACTTTCAGCAACCTACTTCGACATCAGCGAGAGAAGTCGGGAAGTGCGACCAAATCATATTGTCCAAGGTGTGGAGCCGAATTTACGAGAACCACAGCGCGAAACGGACACATGGCGCATGAGAAGTGCAGACCAAGGGGCAATTCCGATTTCTGAAAGCTTCTTTTTGAGGTACATGTCTCGCTTGCTACGGTTATACTCATGAGGTGACAGTGATATGGCTTGCATGGTATCAGAGGCCGTACGACAATCTTTGTATCTACTGCATCTGTGTTGACCAGCGTGTTGACCACGTAGAGTAACACATTCGTTGTCAGATATCCTACAATTCCCCAAACCATCACCATCGTCGTGGCTCTCTTCGGTGTTTGGGGCCCTCTTGTTGGAAGTTTTTGATAGAAGTAAGCAGATGGCGGAAGGTCGGTCCACCTGTGGCATAGCCCCATCGACGTGCAGGCGCAGGTAGAGTACTCCGGATGGCTGAGGGCGGAGCTTGGGGCGACCCGTCTAAGTCCATGGTTACCGTCCAACCTTCAAGCAGGTCGAACTTAACTACACCCTCTAACGAAAAATGTTGGTATGCAAGCGCTAAAAATATGATGCAACTCGATTTGATGTCAGCTTCGTCTATTAACGGCATCCACAATTATATCAAACTTAGGGGAAGTGCAGGGGTGTGTATCATCTGGAACAGCCCGTCTGCAGAATAACAGAGTTGCACCAAGGTACCTTACCTTTGGCTTACTACTACCTTACATAGTCGGGATTCCCGGCGCTTCGGATCGCCGACTCATTCGCTTGTGAGGGGCATCAATGATTAGTCATCAATCATCAGTCATCGGTCGGCACTGTCAGAGACGACTGCAACCCTCCGAACCAATCTCCAAATCACTCCTGTCTACACTCGACCATAATGGAACGACGCCATACCCATATCACTTGAAGCAACCGTGATCATCACATTTCGTACACCAAGATGCTTGCTTCTACCTCGTTGTAGCCAAGAGTCACTGCGACAGCCCTCTTCTGCATCTTTCCGATCATATTGAACACCGATTCCACCGCCTTATCATCAGAGCCCTCAACAGCGGCAAAATGTTGCAATCATTATCACAGCTGTTCCGGATACACCACTCGCATACAAACACACGCTCGTTAGCAGGCTTACACTGCAAATGCTCGTTACACCGGCATCACTCTTGCTCAGTCCATCTGCGGTAGTCAACCTTTGGGGATCTAAACTTTAGAGCATTAGAGTTCCTTCGAAAGGCCATGGCATCAGTTTTTACGTACGATCCGGACCCGCCAAGGGTCTCTTCTCCATGGTCTACGTCCAACGCCACAACCCCAAGAGAACACGGAAGCGCAGCTTCACCAGTTGGGCAATGCCATCCACAGCCATCTCCGAGTACGGAGTACGCCATCTTGGGGAACTGTGGGATAGCGAAGCTCGAGGCTGAGCCGCCAGAAGGACCTACCGAATACAAGTTACATTTACTCCTACGGCCTCGGCGCTGCTTCTCCACTTCTTCAACTAAACAACATGTCTCTGGTTCGCACCATTCCAAACCCTCACTTGCTCCCGTGTCTGACGATCGTCGCGAGGCGATTCCGAGACACCCCTCCCCAATGCAGGCGCCGTCGAAACAGTCGCGCCAGAACAGACTGCAGCACCTGACCACTCAACTATTGTGGCGTCTTCAGCAATCATCTCCGTACCACTCTTCTTCAACGAGCAATCTCATCCTACCAATCTTGCCAGAGGCCACACCTATTCTAGGTGCTCCTACTAGGCCTGCTAAGCTCTTGCCAGGGCTCGAAGAGAGCCGGGGCGCGCTGTATGAACTTGGCGTTTCTGATGATGGCTCTTTCGTCGGTTTGACACCGGATGAGATGGAAGAGTCACTGACCAATCTGAAAGCCATGGCTGCCAGCCTGGGTTGCAACGTGGAGCTGTTGCGTACTGTCGTTGTTGGCAGTTGCGAGTGGATCGAAGAGTTTCAGTCGGACCACGAGCTTCTAAAGAAAGTCCATAGGGAGGAGCTCTGGGTGGCGGAGGCGCTGGTTCTCCCTAATCTACATTCCCGAAAGAATGACTTCATCATCAATGGCGACACTGGCGTGTCTTCTTCAGCGGGCAGTGCCACAGCATCGCCTCAGCTCCGCAATGGTGCACTGGCCGTAGCCGATATCGAGTCCCAGACTGAGCAGCTCCGGGTTTCCTTTACAGGGAGTACCACATCTGGCAAATCTTCTTTACTCGGGACACTGTCTACTGGCACTCTCGACAATGGTCGTGGAAAAAGCAGGCTCAGCCTACTGAAACACCGTCATGAGATTGCGTCGGGTATCACTAGCTCTGTTGCACAGGAGTTACTGGGCTATCGGGACGTTGTACCACTTGGATTGAGAGATAGCTCTGTGGCTGAAGTGATTAATTACGCTTCTGGGAATGTTTCTTCCTGGAACGATATTCATGCGTCTTCCGAGTCAGGACGTTTGGTATTCGTTTCCGATTCTGCAGGCCATCCGAGATATCGGCGGACTACAGTGCGTGGTCTGGTATCCTGGGCTCCACACTGGGCTTTCTGTTGCATCGCCGCCACGGACGACATAGATAGCAATGGCAAAATCGGTACTACGTCATCTGATGAGGGCATGCTCAGGTGTACCGCAGCTGATCTCGACCCGTCGAATGCACACCTGGATCTATGCCTCAAGCTTGAACTTCCTCTGGTTGTGGTCATCACCAAGCTTGATCTGGCATCGAAAGCGGGCCTCAGACAGACCTTGGCCAGAATCCTTTCAGCCCTGAAATCAGCAGGTCGACGACCGATCATGCTATCAACCAGTCCAATTGCCAAAATTCAGGAAGAGGGCCTGCATTTCATACCAGAGAATGACGACGCGGAAATTAACAGGCTGCTTACAGTTGTATCCGATGACAAATTTCGACATTCAGTACCGATTGTGCTCACAAGTGTGGTAAATGGGTTAGGCATTAGTAAATTGCACGCCCTTCTACGAAAGTTACCTTTGCCAACCCCAAGCGACGCACTTCCCAGACGGGGTTACACAGATGCGCTTTTTCCTATTGACGAGGTTTTCGCCATGCCTTCTTCACAGGTGATGCCATCGCAAGAAGATCCGGAGAACGTGATTGAGAGGGGTTCAATCGTCAGCGGATACCTCCGCTATGGAGAGATAGCAATTGGGGATGAAATTCTTCTTGGACCTTTCCCAATCGAGAGACGCAATGAAGAGTCGCCAGATCTTGCGATCCATCGAGCCAGCTCATTTCCTATACTAGTGGTAGAGGCCGCCAATATCTCGAGGTCTCAACAGGAGCGGCAGCGACCTTCATCTGGTGCATTTACCGACTCTTTGCTGCGCAATAGCACCATGCAGACCATCGACCCTCAGGCGGAGTGGCGAATTGTTCGTATCGTTAGTATCCGTAATCTTCGACTTCCTGTCCGCAAGCTTTTGGAAGGACAAGTCGGCACGATAGGCGTTGTACCTGTCAAGACGAATCATACTACAGCAACCTCCCTAGCAACGTCTCTCACGACGCCAAACAAGAAAATACGCAAAGGCATGGTGCTTGCCAGCTACTCCGGTCGCAACATCCTTCCATCTTTCGCGCATTATAGTGGGTTTACCGCAAGTTTCGAAGACAACAACCTTTCTTCATTATCCGTGGGAAGTCTCGTGATCGTCTACATTGCCAGTATCCGAGCGTCTGCACGGGTAACGAGTCTGAGATCTGTCCGCGAGACTACGGCAGAAGATCTATCCAACACAAACATGGGTGATGAGGTGTTCAACTTCGATGAAAGCGGCAGCGATGAAAATGTAGGAGGCGTCGACCTTGCTGATACTCCTTCTCCGACCTCACCGTTGAAGTCCGAGGTTGGCTTTCACTTTGTTGTGTATAGAGAGTGGATCGAGGTCGGAGCGCAGGTACTTGTTATGCCTGCTGGCGGACCAGGTTGGTGTGGGGACAAAGGCGTCGGCGGTTTAGAGGGGATTGTAGGTAGGATCGTTGGGTGTGCTGAGTAGGAAGAGGGTGTACTGGAATACGAGTACATACAGTCGTGTGATTTGCTTCATCGCTTTGTTGGAAGTATATGGGCATAAACTGTTATGCAGTACAACTGCGGCGAAATGTTTTCCTCGCAAGAAAGTATTGCAGAGAAGCCTAATATAATACAGAGTTACATAAAAACGCAACATGCATAAGTATACCGTCGCCAACGCCCGCCAAAGTCTAACATAACGAAGATCAGCCCATCTCCTTGAATAGAAGTTGTATCCATTTGCCGCAAAACATGCATTGTCTTGCGATCTACTAATCAGCAGATTATCTCATGTTGAGAGTCCTTTCGCGCCTTGTTACTCGAAGGAACATGTCCCATTGAAGCCATAAGTTGTGATTGACACTTTTCACTGGGTTGGCTGGATGGACAGTCTCGAAGTCGAAACGGCGAAGGAGCTTATTCAACGCCTTAGTCACACGTCCGCACGAGAGGTCAGAGATGGATTCACCTCGACAAACACCTTGTTAAGCTCAATGAAAGCTACGGGCTTCCCCAGACAACCGAACCGTCCGTAGCCAAAGATGAGATCGAGAACTTTCTGCATCTCCCGGACCTGCCGAGCGTCCGCATCGAGCCAGCGTTCAGGACGGAACATTTCCGCGTCATCGCCGTAGACCTTACCCCTCTGCATGTACCAACCGCAGACGGCAATCTTCGTGCCTCCCCGTACGAAGCGGCCCTCGATAACGTCTCCCTGTCTCGGGACTTCTTTCTCCAACCAACCCGATATGGGCGGCCAGATCCGCAGGCCTTCCTTGATGCAGGCTTGGAGGTACGGGAGGTCTCTCGCTTCGGCATCCGTGATCGGGAATGAGATACGCCTTTGGGATTCGGCAGCGTCGATTTCGGAGGTGAGTTTGGCGTATACGCGCGGGTTGCTGATGATATGGAGCAGTGTTGCTCGTACAGCCGTCGCTGTGGTGTCGGAACCGGCGACACTTTGCGTCGTAAGCGTTAGTATCTTTTAGCCATGGTGTTGACAGCGCAGATCTAGCAAGGAACGGGAAGAGCGAACATTTGCGCAAGAACTTCAGACTCGGCTTCCCTTTGCGATAGCCCGTGACGCAGAAAGGATCCCAGCATGTCATTATGTTCCTTTTTGTCGTTGCCGAACCTCTCTCCCACAACTTGATTAGCAACCCTACAAGCCATTAGAAGGAGGGTCCTGTGTTGCATTCGGAACGGTTCCAACCAACGCCATCAACCTTCCCATCCCCTTCTTATCCTTCACCGACGGCCCAATCATGGCTTTCACCCAGCGAAGATTCAGAAATCGAGCTAAGGTGGGAAGCACAGACATGAAATTCATCAAAGGAACAAGGTCCTCAGTCATCTTGATGTAACCGTACAAATCCTCGTCTTTGGAAAGAAACCCGAAGGCTTTTCCAAACGCAACGTCCGTTATAACATCAAGGGTGAAATACTGCGCAACTTTCGTGAAAATCGAGAGCACGCAAGGCAGAATCTGAGGAGAGGTATTTCCTCTCAATTAGCTTGACGAGGTCGAGGACTTGATTGTCGATGGCGCGCTCAAGTGTGGGGTTCTCTTTGCCTGCGTACTACAAACATCAGAGGTGCTTGATGAGCCAACCGGCTCTTGCCAAAAGAAAGCGGGCGAAGGCGAGACGTACGCCTGCCGCCATCTGTGATCGCAGACTGTCATGTCTCGTCATGTTCCTCTCAGACAAAATGTTGTGGAGGTTAGGGTCTAGGGCCATGGAGTCGTACCAATTGGATCGCAGATATTGGGACCGAGCCGCATTCATTTTCCTAATGGTCTCGGGGTCATTCGTGAGCAGGTCGTTTGGTCCGATCCGCGCCAGGGAGCCTTGAATGCATCATTCTGATAAGTTTGACTCCTCCTGCGTGTAGGGCCATGGACCCACCATATTTTTGACACACAGCAGTCAACTCGAGGTTCATGCGGCCGGAGAAGGCGGTTTTTGCCATCCATAACGACGAGACTGAACCTAACCAGGGACCTTTGAACTTCCGGAGAGGGTACCACAATATGAGACGTGACAGTATGAAAGCGGCAGCAAGTAGCAGAGGGAGGAGATGGGTCAGCATGGAGCTGACAGACACGACAACAGACCAAACATCGATTTCAGTCATGCCAGCCATATTCAATGGCCCCTGTCAGCAGGAAGAGAGGGAAGAGACCGAAAAAGAGGTACAGAAAGTAGTTGTGCTTATGATCAGATGCACTGAGTTTCGCGAAAGTCGGGAACAGACAGGGGTTCCAAGTGCGGGGTTTGGCCCTTGTACAAGCACCACGTCCGCAGCGATCAGATGATGATCATGTTCTCTCATTCGATACCTAAGGGATCGCGACGCTGACAGCGTGCTTGAACACTAAAGCAGTACCTTATTGTAAGGTACATGTCCCCAGATACAAGTATGTGAGTATAAGAACTATGATTCCGGGTCGTAAATGTCAATAGATGAGCACAACCATCAAATGTATGGAGGTCCTCACAACAACTTGTCATTGAGATCTTTAATCTAATAGATCACATTCTTGTAAATGTGTAGTCACAGGTCTAAATACACATGCTTTTGGTTACTCTGTGTTCATGGATCAAACACGTGGATTGGCAATCAAGTATGATCTAGATATATCTTGCTCTGTGTCTACGGAGTGCCCCATTAGAACTATACGACCGGGTACTCTACCTGTCAGATGCAACCTTAAAGTGAGCTCCCGGTTCCCCTTCCCACTAGTGGCCGCTGCTTCCCGTTGAATCCATTCACATTGCCCTCGCTTCCACAAGACCACAACTGACACGCACAGGGGGAAAGTGAACGTGGGAACCTGGTAGGAAGTAATCACTCTACAGATGAGCTCACGCCTTTAAGGTACTCGTAGGTACAATACTTTAGGCTACTCACTTAGCTAGTGCCGGTGCGTCATGGCCCGCCGGAAAGCTTCCCCGCTCGTGGCCCAGAAACTTGTCCCATCGGCTCAGCCCTTAAAAGCTGCTCGGGCGATGATTTTCCTCTCTCGACTCATACATCTCAACTACTGAAGACTCGCTGCACGCAACAATGGCTTCGCTCGCCCAGGAATCCACGGAACACCCACACATTGAGGCCGATGTGCGTTACTGCCCTGCAATCAATATTTGCGCTTTCTGACAGATAGAAGCCGGTCGACGATGGAGATTCCGCTTACGGCGAAGGCTCCGGGTCCGATACCACTTCTATCGCATCGTCAGTCTTGAATTACACCTACGAGAATGGTCGACGATACAGTGCGCATGGGGTTGACCACTACGTAAGTGGACCCATAATCTCGCTGCCGGGTTGATCATGCTGACGTCTCGTAGTATTTGCCCAACGATGAAAACGAGCTGGAAAGGCTTGACTTGTTGCATCACATCTTCAGGATGACCCTGGACGGCAAGCTCTGTCAGACAAAACTCGCCAATCCACAGAGGATTCTAGATGTTGGCACGGGGACAGGGATTTGGGCTATTGAAAGTCAGTCGTAAAAACGGCACAGTTAGTCGGCCCCTCTGCTAAACTCCAGCAGTGGGAGAGGAGTATCCTTCGGCCGAAATCATTGGTACCGATATTAGCCTCATCCAGCCCTCATGGTTTGCTGCGTCCCTTTGCCATCCTTTTATCAGCAACGGCTCGCTAATACCATTGGACAGGGTGCCGCCTAATGTTCGTTTCGAGATCGACGATGCAGGAAAAGAATGGACGTTCAGACAAAAGTTTGACTTTATCCATGTTCGCGCTCTTGTTGGAAGTCTGGAAAACTGGCCTGCTTTCTTGGAGCAATGTTACAAGTATGCGGGCGTCCGCCTCTACCATGATGGTGACTTACCCGATCTGTTTACAGACATCTGCGGCCCGGCGGCCGCATAGAGATTGCTGAGGTCCGAACGTGGTTATGGTGCGGTGACGATAGTTTTCCAAAAGAGTCTTACACAAATAAGATGCAGGCAAGAAAAGCCCTTCGCGTTAATTGTGAGTTTTTGTTGACTTCATGACAGGAAACCTTCAAAGAACTAGTCGAGAAGAGCGGCAAGATGTTTGATGTAACTCCTCTACTCTCGGAATGGCTTGCCACTGCTGGCTTCACAGAGTATGAAGAGAAATCCTACACTTTGCCCGTCGGGCCTTGGCCCGCGGACAGAAAGTTGAAGGAGCTTGGAAATTATTTCAAGGTCCAGTTCTTGGAGGGCGGTTGGTATAGCTATCATCACCTTTCAAGCAGCGACTGACGAGTCTAGGCATGGAGAATTATGTCCTTGCCCTATTCACCCACTCAGGGTGGAAATACGCAGAGGTGCAAGCCTTACTTGGCCACGTTCGAAGAGAGGTCCGCCAGAACAAGATGCACATCTACACACACGCGTATGTCCTTTTAAGATCAAATGTGCCGTCCGATGGGCAGCTAACCGCTTGAAGTGTCTTTGCTACGGCGCAAAAACCGAGGGAGCCTGTGGCAGATGGCGCATGATTATTTAGGGCTTTCTTATGCCTTCAAGCTAGGGGCGATGAGTTTGGGCACAGCTTGACTCGGGACAGGACATTGGGATAGGACCTCCCAACTGAATTTAGATAGAAGCAAGATGTGGTGCAGAACTAGCTGAGAATCCTCATATTCTATGAAGTAAAATTTGTAACATAAAATCAGACACATACTATGAAACAACTTGTGACGTGTTCTTCTTTCTGGTCTTCTCTTTTCTTGCTTATTTCAGTCTCTTTCACAGTATTTTGCTCTAGCTACTATCTATGAGACTCTACACAACTCTTATAATCCTTATATTGTTTGTGCACTGTTGTATGATGCTCACTGTCATACTGCAGCGGTGAGCTGACATTATATTATCCGGCCTGAGCTTCCCCTTCTAGCGACTTATCATGGCTCTTTCATGCTAGTCACACATCTTCTTCACTAGCTCTGCATCATGTCTTTCTTACCCAATTTGTCCAGAAGGTCCTGTCCCGGGTCATTCCGGTTTGGGCACAAGATCTCCTTTGACTAGTCTAAACCCCAACGGAAGAGGATTGAACATTTGTAGTACAATTGAGTTGGTTTAGTACATCCCTATCTTAAGGCAAATTCATGTGATCACTGAGGCAGATTAGCATCCTCGACTTTCTTTATCACGATTCGGGATAGGTCACTAATCTGCTTCCGTAACCCGGAAGAAAGAACTCCCGGATAGGCGCGCTAACTTGTCGAGCTGCTTCCCATTGTTGCTTAGGACGACCACTTGCAATAACGTTAGGACTTCTAAGGCATGGGACACCCAAAGGGAAACAGCTCTGCTCAGAAGTCTCGCAATACCTCGGAGCCGTGAATAATCTTATCATGCTAACGTCTATCAACCTGTCAAGATCTGCTTTGGCTTCTTGGCGGAAGCAAGTTTGGTCCTAAATCAACAAAGGCACAAACTCCTTCAAGATCGACAGTAATGGGCTCGAGCTTACCCACTCCAGCCTCGATCTCTCAAGATTCATCCATACTCCAGGATCGAAGTTGCCCTGCGGACAAGTCACTGTTGACGGAGCAGGATGGGAGCCCACTTAAGCTGGGCCATATCCCCTCCAACGAGGCTGAAGAAGAAACTGGTGGTACCCTGATTTTTGCCACAAGAAAGCCTAGGATATCGAAATATCTCAAAGGGAAGGAGAAAGAATGGGCGCGAGCTGTCGAGAAGAGAGGCCCTCTGCAACTCCTGGACTTGCCAGTGGATGTTCTTAAGGAGATCATAAAGGAGGTACATAGATGCAGAAAGTCCATGTGGTTCATGTAAGGCTAACAACTCTTGTAGGTAACGCATACCAATGATCTCACATCTCTAGCTCTTGCCCACTCGGCTTTACACAACCTTACGATTCCCCACATCTATTCACGTTTCGACATCGTCTGGCCAGCACATACATCGGCGGATCCTCGGACAGGCGTGGACGCGTTGACGTACGGTCTGGCAACGTTGGTAATGGGGGAGGAGACTTTCGGCGAAGTACCATTGCAATTTTTAAAGCGCAGCTCGCCGCCTCTTCAAAACTTCACTTGTAAGGGATGCGGGGCCGCGAACCAGGTTGAGCTGTCGGAACGGCCGGTTCAACCTAGGAAGCGGCGACGCGGCAACCACTACGCTCAATATACCCGAAAATTCTCGCTTGGCAATGGGCCGACCGACTGGGTTCAGGAGTATCTCATAACGAAAGAAGGGGGGAAGATGTTGGGAACGCTTGTTGCCTTGGCGGTGGCGCGAATGCCGAATTTAGAGACATTTGCTTGGGATATGCCAACAGGGGTTTTGCGAGACGTATGGCTCGCTCTCTCATCTCTAGGTGATCGACCCGATGGGAAAGATTGCTGTCTCGAACGAGTTTGGGTACGGTGGCACGACAATGGTGATGGGTCGATACTGTCTGGAGGGCCGCCGGTTTCAAACTCGTTTCCGCCGCCACATCCACCGCCACCGACAGGTACAATAATGCCTGCAGGAGCTGCGCCCTTCCAAATGGGAACTGACAGTGGACCTTCGGTTGCCGAAGCTTACAGTCAATCTCCGCTTGCATTGTCTCTGAGTAGAGTCGAACGTCCCACGTTCTCTGTCCTACCTCCTTTGAGGAGCTTGAGCGTCTTAGACATTGATGAGCTGGCATATCTGCATGAGATGTGCGTGCTTATTGGACGATCACAGCAACGTTTGCGCGAGTTGAGGGTAGGCATAGCATTGCATGCCGAGAAGAGAACGTGGGTGACATCTCCGATCGGTGAAGACAATCAATTGGGAGGTGTGCTGGGTACACTGATGCGTAATGTGCATGACATGCGCAGGAAAACGCGGCTCGAAAGCTTTGACATTGATGAGAACCTGACCTCACAAAGCGCCTGCCCCGCCGTACCTAGTGGTACCAACCAAGACAATGCTGTGTTCCGCGATTCCACCCAGGTCGGTATTGGACTTTGTACAAACCTTTCAGAGGAGGTTATTGGATTGGCTCCGAATGGCGATCAAGTCGATCATTGTAATGTGGTTGAAGCCCCAGAGCAGTCTGGGATGACATCAAATGTGGATGCTAGAGCTATAACTCTTTCAAAGGCCTCTGAGAACTCTGCTCTCTTGGAAGATGCAGATAACACTGTCTCGATGGAGTCTCATCTGGCTACGTCCAATCCAAGCTCCGCCGTTGGGCCAGCTCCGGAGATCTCCTCTTCAGACGAAATTGAAGGAATCATGAAGCCATTCGAGCATTCTTCTCCCCATGTTTCCATCGATAAACCCATTCTGGCTCCTTCTGCTAGGACCCATCTTCCTACCGCCCTCTGCGGCTCATCCTCGCGGCAGCCGCCATTGCTAGGGAAGTTGGAACTTGAAGTACTGGAGCTGGAACGGGTCCCTCTTGCTACACCCGTAGTACAGATAGCGTTCGATTGGGCATTAATGACAAGTCTTACGATCCTTCATTGTCCAGAGCATGAACAACTTTGGAAATCGCTTCGGCGAGCCTATTCACCTCGACATTCTCCTACGTCAACCACCAATCCACGTTCGAAAACTCTACATAGTTCTTCCCGGCCCACGTCTACAACTAGTATCCTGAATATTGGTGGCTCAGAGTATAGAATGAATCTGAAAAGAATACATACGGACGCAGTCTCTTCATCGCTCATTAACTTCCTCAAAGATACCCTAGCACCCAACAGCATTGAATGGCTTTTCCTTCAGGAAGGCCGTCCTTATACTTCCTCTGTAACCATTGACGCAATTTATCGTGGTCCTCTGAGGCGGCACAAGGCAAGCTTGAAGAAGCTGATGATCGACAGCTCGGACAGAACACTAGGTGGCCGTGCGGCATTGAATCACCGCTGGAAAAAGTGGATCTTCAATCGTGAGGTACTCAATTTTGTTACAAGTGGTAAGATGAGCAGTTTGAGAGAGCTTGGGATGGCAGTGGATTATAGGGATTGGGTGAGCATGTGCTGAACAAGACCTTCGCCTTCCCTGAAAGCGGTGCTGATAATGGACAGCACTTCTTCCTTCAAAGGTTGCCTACGATGCCGCATCTCCGCTCTCTGTACATCCCCTACATCTCGAACTACATCCATCTCGATCCACGAGAGCTCGCTCTTCAAATAGTCGACATAATAGCGCTTCGCCCCGAGGTCGACATCTGTTACATCGGAATATCCTCCAAATGCTTCGAAGTCCTTGAAAACAAGCACTTCGACGAACGTCACGCATCTCATGATACCTCTACAAATGCGGCGAATGAAGGTCCCGGTGGTATTGATCCCGATGACCATCCAGAGAGTGATGACGAAGACAATGAGGAGGAATCCGACGAGGAAGACGAAGACCCGAACGAAGCAACAGCACCGACACCTGTAGCGGACCCTGAAGAAACTGAATCAGATGTGTCGTCCGAGGTTCAAGAGTCCGAGGATGACGAAAATGGCACAGAGGAAGACAAGCGGAGGCCAAGACTGAGACTAAGAGAGATTCTGTTTTATGATGATAAGGTTTCTATTTTTAAAGCCAGGCATGGGCGACTGTAGTGTTCAGCTGCGTTCTGTTTTGCTGTTTTTGCCAGCCGCATTTACATGAGGAGTTCGGTTCTCGACATAGATACACCTACGGGAGGGAATGGATTGGCCGACAACTGGGGTTGACTGGCAGTTTTGGCACTTTTCGAGTGAGGTAGGAATATCCACAGCGAGCATGAACATATCATCAAGCTGCGTGTGAACAGCACCTAAAAGCAAAGACCGCGAGATTGTTCGTAGTTTCTCAAACATGAAAGCTTTCATTTCGCATTTGCCATGTGATTCCGAGTTTTGGGACGCCATTGCCGGCCTCGATTAATCGGGCAACACTAACATCTGCACCTAGTAATTAGTTGTATCCAGTTTTAGTGTAGATTACATACTAGATAAACACGGCTGCGTCATAGAATCGCGTTTCAGTGGGAAATTGTAAATTCCATACAGACAATGATGTTTTATATATTTCCTATGCTAATCTACCTCACTGTTGTCAACTTTAAGACCCTCTAGTGTCTTGTATTCCTTCATCAGATTCTTCACATTCTTGCTACTTATTTTAGACATAAATTCAGTCAAACCCTGTATTCATAGCTGTATAACCCTGTCTTTAATGTTCAATTTCACAGAGTTTTGAGTTTCTCTTTAAGCAATCAGTCTTCTCAAGGGTGTGGGTATGCTTTGTTCAATTGTCATTTCATTAAAGTATGACTGCACTTTTGTTAAAAAAGTGAGTGGTGATGAAACTCATTATACACTGCTGCTCAGCTTTAACAAAACATTGCTGAGGCATTAAGAAGTCTTTCTGAACAGGAGTTGACTTCTTTTTAATATTGACAACATAGATAATTTGAAATGACACAGTCTGAATAGGTTTAAACATTCTGATGACATCAAATATTGTTCACATAGGGCTGATTGATGTTGAATTTATTTGTCACAGGTTTGTAATGAGACTGACACTTAATTGATAATTTTTAAATACAAGAAGAATACTATGAGAAGAAAAAGAAAAGCTTCATACAGAAGTGAGAAGATAATGTGCTTTAGTCTTAAAGTCTTAGTAAGCAACTAGATTATAAGACCTTACCTTAGCGGCGGGATATGAGCTGAGATTACAGTAATATTACAGTCATTGGTATGGTAATCACATGATAACGAAAATCATTAGATGTCTAAGATGCCACAGTAATATAAGGCAAAATGTATGTCCAAAAGATCGTGAGGCGCAGTCATGACGCTTGTCAAAAAAAACAGAAAGACCAAAATATATGTATTTTTTTGACGCACGTGTTGCGCATCAACAGCGCTTATATTGTTTTAAGTATAGCACGTGTTTCGTTGACAATCAGCTGTACATTTTCATTGATATATGTAATTTGATATAATCGAAATTTAGAATTATCGTACATATTGCATAGTAGTAACTAAACGGTAATTTCTAGCTTAATCGTCACAACTAGTAATTACCGTTGTGATACTATAAAGACATTTTTAACGTATGCATACATAAACCGCTCCTAGTATTTTACAATTATTTGAGACTACATTATTATCACTAGTACTGAGGCTTTTGGTCAGAGGAATTGAATTTGCCAATCTACAAACAGCAAATCACGGCCACCTAGATCTAACCCACCGCCGGTCCGTTGCTTCACAGAAATTATATATAGCTTCCTTCCCGTAATAGCCGGTAGGCCCACGATATCCGTCTCATCAGACACCCATAGTATCGGAAGATTCAATACATGATCCTTCTTCTTCTGGTCCACCACCCTCTTGACAACAGCAAACATCCTCTTCTGGCCCTTGACTACCTCATGGATGAATATGTGATCGATCCGGCCGATAGAGCTTCCGCGATAGTGTATAAAGTCCCCACATTGGAAGGTGATACGATGCTTGAGGTGTCTATATATTCAGAATACATTAGTGTTATCCACTGTTAATGCGCTTGAGAAAATACCTGTCATCAAAGCTCAGCTTCTTACACCAAGGGACTGTAGCATTGCCCAAGTGTAGCACACCAGGCATGTTGTAGTCGACCATATAAGCATGCTGTAGACCGCGTTTGAAATCGTCCTTGAAGGCAGTAGATTGTACAGGCAGTAGAAGGACCTGGCGGCAGTGTTTTGCTTGGAGACGACTTAGAGCGGCTGGTGCACCGTGAGCTTTATCTTCCATAATTGATACATAAGGCTCATCCTTCTCAGGTGTCTGTTCCGATTTAGGTAACAAGGAATTGAAGAGCGCTGAACATTCCTTATAGAGGTCGCGGAAAGTCTGTGTCAGGCTAGGTTCGGAGGCAGAGAAGGAGCCTAGTAGAAGGAGTCGAGCTGTTTGTTGCATGTTTTCCCGCTCTAGAAGAAGCGCTCAACATTTGAGAAGTTTGTACTGTATACAATCTTCTTGAACCACCTGCAAATTGTTAGCAACTGATTGTCATAAGAAGTATAAACTTACCGGTGCTTGTCTTCTCCAATAAGTACATTGCAGTTACTAGTCAGCGCATACTCATTCATTAGCTCACTGTAATGCATCACCACATGGACATTAGGCCGTCTCTGATCGCTCCTGTATTCCTCAGCCTTGGCAGTTGTTGGAACTGGAGGTTCCACAGACTGTACTGGTTTCTGACTTTGCGGGAGACTTCTTGTAGGCGTAACGGACTTTGAGCGAGTTGGAGTGGCAGACCGACTTCGTGGATTAATGGTGGAGGCGACAGCTGCTGCCTCAAGGAGTTGCTGGAAGAGGTGATGACCAAGTTTGACATTGATAGCAAATTCTGCGCGATCCTGTACAGTCAGGTCATCAGCCATTAGCAGTGTATTTGACTTCGCTATTGCCGCAAAAGCTATGACAACGGTGTTGATTGGAGAGTTTGAGGTATTTGGCAGCTTGAATACATGTCGAATTCCTTTGATGTAGTGGTCCTGCACATGTGTTTCCCGCAGCCAAACTCGGAGGAGAACAGGGGCTATTATTGACCATCGTGCGTGCTCTTCAAGTCGATAGCTGCCGAGGTGATGAAGTGGAGATTGAAGCTTTCCCCAGCCTGGGGGAAATGGAAATCGCTGCAGCTCTTCTCCGTAGAGTCGTTGTGCCTGTGGAGTAAGAATAGCACTCATGAGAAGGGTATGGAGCAGCTTAGTGACCCCACCATATTCAGAATGTGCTGGATCGCTCGGACGGGTCTGAATGAGGTTGAGAGCAGGAGAGATCATTGTTAACGGAGGGGTGTCTGCATCCAGCCCGGTATCGCGGCAGTACTTTGTTCTTTGAGTGCCTCACATGGATTTCAGTTTGTTCCGCATGCAGAGAGTCTCATGGTGAAAGCGGCCATTCTGTACTGTATCAAAGTTAAGGTTCCCACGCTCTTGTGCCTGAATAAAACAGAAACGGCAGCCATAGTTGGCGCACTGCGACATAAACCCTGAATTCTCCTGTTGTTGTGGCATATCTCCAAGATAAGCCAGAGTAAACACACAGACAAACGTATCCTGCCCACGGACTTGGAGAAGCTGACCAGCATCAAGAAGATAGAGAGATTGAAGAGCCTTGATAACATCTGTAAAGTTACTGCCATGGGGACCTAATGTTAGAGGCAGAACATTTGAACGTCAAGTCCGCTCTCGAAAGGTGAAGGCCGCAATAATAAGGTAGACTCCCATTAGGGATTGATACATATTGCGATACAGGCCAAATCCATCAACAAATGTAAGTAGAGGCACAGAAATAACTGGGTGCTTTGATCTATCGAACTTCTCAATGAAATGCTGCCTTGTAAACTCAGCCAGTTCAAGCTCAGCTCAAATAGGAGAAGACTGATTTAATGGCCGAATATGCTGCTTAGAGACATTGAGAATTCGTCATATAAACAGCTGATCATGTTGAGGAGACTGTGACTGTGGTTTGACTCGGCTTTGAAAGGAGTAATCAAGGTAGATGTTGGTTAGGCGTGTTGTGACTGAGGATTCTAGGAGTATTAGGCTGATATCATCAATTAGAAGGAGCTCTTTCTTCATAAGTGCAGGAGACATCCCAACAGGCAGCTCGACCCTATCTGACTGATGTGCAACCTTCTGAATCTTAATAGCAATTGATCTCAGCGGACCGTTGTGACTGTGTTCGGAGCGATGATCCCGACCAACCGCCAGAACCCTTCCAATATGCATTTGACCGTTCTGACAAGAACAGGCTGGTTCAAGACATCTGTGAGAGATGAAATCGGATGGGAATAGCGGCTGGGAATCAGGTGTATGTGCATATTGGCCGGAGGTAGTTCAAATAGAGGACAACCATGAGCTTGATTGCCATAGCTGAGTCGGTAAATCCACAAACTCTCCAAATTCAATATGCATTTTGCTGAGTATCTGAGATGATGCTAAGAAAGTGGTAAATAGATGTTGTGAATCAAAGAAAAAAAGGTTCTCCGAAGGTGCAGTCAATGAAGACGAAGATTTGAGGCTTGATGTGAGAGATGGTAACTTATCGGATATGAGTGGGATAGTCTTCTTTTGTAATTGAAGCAGTGGCATTTGACCTTTAGCCCAGCGTTTCAGTGTACCGACAGACTCAGGGAGCTTTGAGATCTCAGAATGGGGCTCAAGCATCCGTAGGATATCTCATAGACCACTATAATGAGTTCTTGACAAGCCAGTAGACTCACACCATAGACCCATAGCAAATACAAACTTTGATAGACTGCCAGACGACCTAGGGTGAGGTATAGGGATTGATGTGTCTTCAAAAACTGCGGAAGATGATCGACAAGAAGGTGCTTCCATGGATGCTGGGGACGGTGCAAGAGTTGCGCTTTGCGGAGAGTTTCCACCACCATGGTTGTCATTGTCATTGTCATCGTCATCGTCGTTGTCATTGTCATCATCAAATTCACCAATTGGATCAGAAATGTTATTGCTGATATCCTGATACTCAGCAAGTTGTTGCAGATTTTGTAACTCATTGAAGGTAGGCTCCGAAGAATCATCGTCATCAATGATGGTATATTCCTGTAGTCTCTGAGACAGCTCGTCCGCATCCTGTGAAGCAGAGATGTATCAGCTCCACTAATATAGAGCTATGCCAGTTGTACAGCAGGGATGGAGATCATGATCCTACAAAGTTGCCGGCGTAACTCTCAGATTCCCATATGTCCTGAAATTCTAAATTGGCATCACTGTCATCATCTGGGGCCTCGATACGTTGGCGTTTAACCGTTCGTTCCCGCATACGCTCAGCTGCAGTGTGCAGGTTAACCTTACGGCCAATAGGACGAGGTCTGGGCATAGTGTCAAAGTACTATGGCACCTGCAACTGAGCCTAGGGTGGATGTCTCAAGCTTGAAGGATGATGCTTGGGAGTGTGTCTTTTCTCCTCAGTTCAACTAATTAAGGGCCAGAGAGATTAGGGCACGCTAACTACTTATAGCCAGTCCATCGCCAAACTCAAGTCACCATAGCATAAGGTATAAAATATACTGTATCAGACAGTGAGAGGTATTCTATTAGATATTATATAGTCTAATCTTTCGCCCAACATATCTATCTAAACTGTCCAATGCAATGTTGCGTGCACTTTGGTGTATTCAATTGCAATATCAAGATAAGGCCGTGGTATATTTCCTGCTGATTCATTCAGAGGCTCCCGTCTCCGCAAAGGTGAAGACCCCGAGGGCAATGATGTTGAAGGAGATAGTGGTGATAAAGGTTGACGTAGAACAGACTGATTCTCCGAGGTTTGCTCCGGACAAGCTGGAAATGTAGTGATCAAACTTGGTTTTCGTGTCACAGTATGGCTAGGTGGGAGAAGCTTCAAGGTATCAACGTGTCTCACTGTTTCTGATTATAGTGTAAGCATTATTCACCAGAGAGAATGAGACGGGAAGAGAGATCTATCTTTCGTGGCCTTTAGCTAGATTTGAGATATATGCCACCTAGTAAATCAAAGCAAACAAATGGGGTATCACTATGCCAGACGCCAGGCACTAAGGCAGCAATATATCTAGGAAATAGCAGGAAAAGCAACAAAGTAAAGGCTAGGCATTACCAGATGTGCTTTCTTTTGGGGGAGGAGGGCCAAGCGACTTAAACCTCTCAAGACCAGAGATATCAGGGGCTTTCTGGGTCCTCCTCTCGTTTTGTGATCTTAACTTGATCTCAGAGAAGTCTTCTTTGGTGACGCTCTCAAAGTCAGGGTGGTTAGGCAGCACATTGTAAAACGCAAGTAGTTTCTTCCGAGTATCCGCCACAGGCCCGTTGTTACTGACAACATCGAGGTATCGCTTTACTTCCATAGCAAGGTTGACATATATACCTGGGATATCAATAACATATTAGTATAGTATAGCGGAGAAGGTACAATTGAAAGAATAAGAAGTACTTACTTTTTATATAGAATTTACCTAACTCCGCAGACTTCTCCACATCAATATAGCCGTCCATATAGCTCCACACAAACAGAAAATTCGTTGCATTATAGACGTCGGCAAAATAGGAATGGAGTAAGTTATCTGTAGTATAGTCTTTGAGGCGTGGATTGTTCTCAAGCAGCTCCTTAATATGGTCCTATATAATGTTAGAACTATACAGTATATTTTGAAGAGAACCAATTGGATAAGGTACATACCTCCATTCAAACTAGAATCTTGTTCTTATACGCCTTGATACTGTCGAAAATCTTGCTCCTCCCCATCATATACTCATATGAATCCGCATCAAGATCCTCTCCATACACCTCATGTAGTGTCTGCAGCCATTGGAAGTTCGAAAAATACAGAAATGCCTGCCATCGAATCTTGCGGTCCAGCACACAGCCTATCATCCTCGAGCACAGCATCATCCACAGTAGCAGTCCGTTTCTGGCGTTTTGAGGTTCGGGTGACTGGGGCATTGCGTAGCTCAGATAGTCGTTTGCGGGGATTATCGGGGGTATTAGTTATCTATATAGCAGAAAACATCAGTTAATGGAGAATATAAGTAGAGATAGTAGGGTATTTACTGTCTCAGTATCAGCGAGGTTTCCACTAGAAACGTTCTCTGCCTCAGACATAGCGTATGAAATCGTAGTAAAGGTCAACTGTATGATCACTCAGACAGATATGGAGAATAAGGTATATAAGGTAGATAGGTACTAGGTAGGCTGTAATCGTAGTACTTGAGGTACCTAGTAAGGTTGGTTCGAATAATGGAGGACGTGAGGACCTAAAGTAAGTAATTAAATTTAAATTCTGATCACATGATATTAGTAAACTCATGATAAGGAACTGATGACGTTATCAATTATACGAACTTACGTATGGAATTACTCTGTAATTACTGTAATTTTGAAGGCTTACGATAAGGTCATTATGACGTTTTGCCTATGTGTGACGGACTCAAAAAATTACTCTATTATAGTCATAATCATGATGTCAATGTAAAACAAAGAAAAGCGGGGTAACAAAACATGACGATCGGAAGAAATTCTGATAACTATACAGTAAAACACTATAATACATACGATATATAATAGCATATGCTCATTGTCACCGTATTTGGTGTCGCAACTTTGATTACTATTGTGTTACGATAAATCACCAATTACTAAAATACTATTGTAATCTCGGCTCATATAACTCCACTAAGGTAGTCTTAAAGTCTTAGTAAGCAACTAGATTATAAGACCTCAGTATAGGTTTAACTTATGACACTACCCCTCTCTTTTTCTTTAAGGTTGTGCTTTAAGTGTCTGAAAAGGTTGTTGTACAGTTGTCATTGTCTGTCAACACATGTTTGCTCACTTTGTACAGATAAGGTTCACAGATAAAGTTCTTATTGCTTGCTGACATGTGATTTTCTTTCTTGTACAATTTAAATGACAATTCACTTCAGTCTATCTCTCAGTGAAGTGAGTTATAAATTTTCTCATCTCTTTTCTTAAATTTTTCTTTCTTTCTTCTTTAACTTCTTCACTGTCACCTTTTGTATGTGAAATCTTTCTTGATTGACACATTTCAGCACTGACTCTTATACAACAAGCTCAGCAGCAACAACAACATTAACAACTATCATCATGTAAATGTCATACAAGTATGTATCTTGAAGCTGACAACTTGTAGAGCTCTTATCTTGTACAATGCTTATGTTGTTGCTCTTGTCTGTGTAAACACTGATGTCAATTCTGTTCTTGAGGTTGATCAACAGCAGCTTGCTTTGTATGCTCACTTCTCTCAGACAATGATCATTCTCACTCTGTTCAGTAACAATGTTTTGTTTGTACAAAACTGTATCACATCACAGCAGATGAGAACTCATTGACTGTCATACATCAATGTGATTTTGATTCAGAGTCAGAGCATGTTGATTTCTGACAGTTGTACTGACTGTTAAAAACACAGTATGACACTCTTTTTGAAATGTTGTCATACATCAGAACATTTCAGTGAGTGTTGCAGCAACTGCAAGTGACATGATTATGCTGCTCACTATTCTGTACACAATAATGATGTACTCATCATCATCTTAAATGATAAGAACAACAACAGTGCTGATGAGAGTGAACATGTTGCTAAATTGAGACAAATTGCATCAACTTCATCATTAACAGAGACAGTCATTATTGATCTCAACCTTTAGGTACATATGACTTCTTTTCTTTTCTTGCATTGTCTTTAGTATAGGTCTAGTCATACAGACTGTGTATAACACCTGAGCTGTATGCCTCACCTCTATGTGATGCTCAGAACAAGTAGCTTCAGTAAAATCAAGAAGACATCATTAGTAATTAGCATAGAAATAAATCAAATAAATTCAACACTAAATTTTGAACTTTGTACAATTTCTCAGACTCATGAAGCATCTCAGTCTTCTGTGACATGATCTCATTCTTTAAGCACTCAATGTTGACAAGGTCTTTGAAGATCTTCTTGTGTACAATTAAGATCTAGTCACCTTAGGTTGCATTAACTCTTATCAGTTTAATGTTACTGTGTCTTTCAGAACAGACATCAATTCTCATGTGAATTAGGTATAACTGACTCATTTTATCAAGTACTTCTTCTTGAATTCTTTTCTATGTCATACAAATCTCTTTTTCAAAATCTTCTTTATTTTAAACTCTTCTTCATTGCTTACAATTTGTGATGAGAATTGCAGGTCTGTCATACACTGAAAAAATAAAGAATCTATTGCTACTGACTGAAGCATAACTGAGTGAAACACATTGTGAATCTTTAACAGTGTATTCAGATAAAAGAAATGTGAACTAATCTTTTTAACAATGATGTACTTGACATTCTTCACATCAAACTTCTTGCATAGATGATTCATATGTATGTTCTTAAGATTTAGTCAGACTTTGTCTTCTTTCTTAAAGTCATAAGACTGCTGTCTCTTTTAATTTGTCATTTTCTTCTGTATCTGCTGAGTGACAGTTATAGTCATCTGTGCTCACTCTGTGACTTTCTTCATCTTTCATACAATTTGATCAGCTTTCTGTACTGAACTTTTTGCAGATTGTACAGACTTCAACTTCTCAAGTAGTTGTAGAAGCTTCATGTGATACTCATGAGACAAGAAGAAGAAGCTCATTTCTGTTAAGACAAAGTCATAATTGTTTATGACTCAGTCATAAAAAGCAGGCTTGCTCAGTTGTTCTGACTATAATTGAAGAACATATGAATGTACAGCTCAACATTCTGATTCATTTGCTCAATTGTTCTGTCAGTTTTCAGATGGTATACTGTGAACACTCTTCATACAATCTTCAAAAGTTAACAGACTCTCTTTCATAAACTGCTCACAAACTGAGTGCCTCAATCTGAGATTATTGCAGTAAAAAGCTCATAAGCTCAATAGAAATGTTGTACAAATGTCTGAGTCACTCATTCTACAGTCATCTCTTTACACAGTTTCAGTATTACTCTTTTGCTGAGACAATCTGTAATCATCAGTAAATTTGTACAATTTTCACTTGATAACAGATCTATTACAAAGTCAATGAATATCTTTTGTCAGATTCTTTCTAATACAGGTAAAGATTTTAAGAAGCTCTGTCAGCAATCTTTTCAGCTATTGTTCATATGACATTTATCACAATTTCAACAGAATGTACAGATGTTCTGCAACATTTCTGATCAAAAGAATTGTTATGATAAAAGAACACTGATTACATTTCTTTTTAAGTGTTTAATCATTGTTAAGTCATGTGTATACTGAATAAGTTCTGTACAAAGAGATTCTGAGTTCAGTACTCAGTGTCTTTCTTGAAAGAGCAACTTTTCTTCACTGCTCAGAAAGCATTTTGTTATGAACATTCTCACTCTCAGTACAGTGAAAAATGATCTTTGTTTCTCATGAATTGACTGACAAAGCTCATCATATAACTCATCTTTTGCTTCAGCATTCACTCACATCTGTTTAAGATTCATGCTCTCACTGAACAAGTTCTGATCTCATACAAGCACAGAGATTGATATGTCTGTGTTATGTTCTGATCTAAGATGCCTCAAATATAAGGGCTAAAGGTTTGTGCTTGTTGATATAAGAATCTCAGTGTGCAGTGTAGGGTAAATCAGTAGTTGGTAACTTGTATTGAGTTGAACACAATTGTTTTCATAAGGAAAACAATTCTTTCTATATAGAATGAGAGTCAATCCTCAAAGAGTTGACTCAATCTGCTAAGAGTTGACTCAACACTCTCATGGTCAAGTCAACACTCAACTCATCATCTCATGTCAGAGACTACACAGTTCTTATATTTGATTCATTCTGTTAGTTTTAATTGAACATGATCATAACACTATCTTCTCTTTCTATGATCCCTGTTCTCAGGATTCTATTTAAGTGAGGGTATAAATGAAATCTCTCAACATCAGTCATGTCTCAAAAGCTTTCTTTCACTTGTGAGTACAACAATTGTCTTTGTGCTGCAAAAGAGATTACTATATCTGGCAGTCCCTCAGACATTGTCTGTGTTTACTGTTTCAATCACTCTATCTTCTGTGTGATGATGAAGTCACATTTCAAATGTGCTGAGTGTACTCACTGAGGCCATCTGTGTGTGAGTGTGACATGAGAATCATTGAACTGTGTTCACAACAAACTGAAGTCAGAAATTCTTCAAACTGAGAAAGAACAAGCCCGCCTCTTTGCAAAGCTTTCTCAGTTATGCAAAACATTACATCAAACTCAAGATTGTGCTAAACAGAAAACTCTTTGTCTGTTAAAGAAAATGAGTGACAATAACAATGATGATGAGAAAACCCCTCAGTCTGAGACCTTGTCTCAGCTTTTTGATAACATGTCAAATAACTTTTGACAGTTTAATCTTGTCACCTTCTCTTCTCAAAGTGTTGAAGTGTTCTCATGCAACCCTTGAGGTTTTCTGTGAGTTCTCATGTGTTTTCAGAGGTGTTGTATTTCTTTCATTTGACAAGGTAGTGGGTTTTTCCGCTAACCATTCATTTCTTTAGAATGTTCTCAACTTGATATTCTTCATCAGATTCAACAAATGTTTCAATGATCTGAAGTGATATGAACTGATTGCAACACTGAAGCATGAACACATGAAATACTGAGTGTATTTGCATTTTCTTGAGTAAGTCTAGTTCATAGCTTATTTTCTTGATGTTTCTTTTGATTTTGAACAGTTTTATGCTCTTGTTGTTTAACTTCTTGCTTCTTTGTTTTATATGAATGTTGTCTGTTCTTAGATAAACTTTCTCTTCAATCACAAAAGGTTTTATCTCTGTTGTTTGTCTCATTTGCTGTTGAATTCTGTTTGTCAGATCCTTGTGCAGCTTTTTGATTTCTGCAATATTCAATATTGCTTTCTGGCTTCATGATCTGTGTGCTTGCAGTTTTCGTCATACCTTTGAGTTATATTCATAATTCACTCAAAATGGTGTTTCTTTTGTGGTTTCATTTTGTGTGTTATTGTACACAAACTGTGCCGTTAACAACAGTTATACTCAGTTATTCTGATTTCTATTGACATAGTGCCTTAAGTACATTTTGACCGTCTGATTCATTCATTCACTCTGCTCATCTGTCTGTGAGTGGTACACTGTCAACATTTTGTGATTTATTTCAAGTTCTGCTGTGAGTGTTTCTCAAAACTTGCTTGTGAACAGCTTGTCTCTGTCAGTGATAAACTCTCTTGACAGCCTGTGATTGTTAATCAATTCTTGCAGTATGGTATATGTCAATACTGATGCCGTCGCAGTTTTCTGAAATGAAATGAACATGGTATACTTGGTCAATCTATTGACTATAGTCAATATACTGTCAAATTTCACTCCTCATGCCAAATTCTTTGATGTTGATAACTTCATTATGAAGTTCATAGTAACTGATTCTCATGACGTGTTTAATGTGTCTAGTCACATTATCTCAACATATCTTTTATCTCTTTGAATCTTGTTTCTGCAACATGAATCACACTTAGTGATGTACTTGATGATTCAATCTTTAAGGTCACTGATATTGCATCTTCTTTATATGAGGTCCTCAGTTCTTTTGACTTCAAGGTGTTCATTGATTCTGCTGTCATGACATACTCATATCAGTTCTTCATTCATCAAGGAAGCTTGCTTTACTTTATATGTTGCTGCTAAGTTCTTTGTGAGAATTTCTTTGTTGTCTTTGCTCAGAATTTCAGTGTGAATCTTCTTCACTTCTTCATGATCAGACTGTTTACTCAAAGTGTCTGCTTCATCATTCTTGTTACTCTTCTTGTAATGGATTTGAAATTCATAATCAGCTAACTGTTCAGCTCAGCAAACTTGTCATCAATTCAGCTGTTTTGTTGTTGCAAAGTTTCTCAAATTCTTGTGATCTGTGTAGATCTGAATAGACTTCTCAGTATCTGCAAGATAAGGTCTTCAATCTTGCAGTGCTTTCACTATTACAAGAAGTTCTTTATCATGAACCTCATATCTTTTCTTTAGTTTTGACAGTTTTCTAGATTGATAGGCTATGGGTCTCTGTTGTTCATCTTCAATCTGATATAAGCATGCACCTATTGTGAAATTTGATGCATCAGTTTTCAGTATCTTTTTGCATGTCAGATTGGGTATCCTCAGGTGTGTCATTTCACTAAGGCTTTTCTTTAATGTGTGAAACACATTCTTCTGTTCTTTATCTCAATGTCATTTCTTGTTCTTGTGCATTAATTGTGTGAGGGGTTCTGCAATCTTTGCATAATTAGGTACAAATTTTCAATAGTAGTTCATCAATCTCAGAAAGGCTTGTACTTTCTTGACTCATTTTGGCGGAGGCCAGTTCCTGACTGCATTTGTTTTCTTTGAGTCTTTCTTGATTTGCTCAGGTCAAATAACATAATTAAGAAATTTGATTTTCTTTGCTTTGAACTTGCTTTTTGACTTCTTCACATACAAAACCCTTTCACTGAGCTTTCTCAGTATCTTGTGCACATAACTGCAGTGCATCTCAAGGTCATCTGAATATATCAGAATGTCATTGAGGTATGTAATTGCAAAATCATTGAGGTATTCTCTTAACATGTTGTTGATTAATCTTTAAAAGGTGATGAGGGTGTTCTTGAGCTCAAACAGCATAACAGTGTATTCATAGTGTCTGTATCTTGTTCAAAATGCCGTTTTTCATTTCTCATCTTTCTTCATTCATACTCAGTAGTAAGCTTCTTTCAAGTCTAGACTTGTGAACCACTTGACTCTGTTTAATTGATCTTGTAACTCTTCAATTAATGATAAGAAATAACTGTCTTGTTTAGTTATCTTGTTGAGTTGTCTGTAGTCAACACATAGTCACTTTGTGTCATTCTTTTTTGATACAAACAGGATCAGGTATTCTGTCAGTGACTTTGATGATCTGATGAATTCTCTTTTGAGATTCTCATCAAGGTAAGTTCTAACTTTCTTGAGTTGATCTTTGCTCATTGAGTATAGCAGCATTCACTTTGGCTGCTTGTCATTCAATAGCAGTATTTCATAATCTCATGACTTATGCTCTGATAAGCTCATTTTTGATTGTTTGAGGATCTCATATGCATTTACCATGACATATAATTCTTTGCTGATTCAATTGATTCTTGAGTTCTTTTTGTGTAATCAAAGCATCTCTAGTATGACATCATACTTGATCAAATTGAGAACATCAAATGTTAACTCTTGTGAATCTTCTAGTATAGTGGCTTCAATGTGAACCTGGTCTGTTATTCATTCAAATTCTCCATTGACCATATATATCTGCATAGGCTTCAATGCCCACTGCAGTGTTAGTTTTAGCATTCTTATTGCTTGCTGTGAAACATAGTTGTCAGTTGCTTCTGAGTCTATCATGTTACAACCATACCCGAATAGAACTAATGAGATGAGTCAAACATAAGAACTGCGTAGTCTCTAGCATGAGATGACAAGTTGAGTGTCAACTCAATCATGGAAGTGTTGAGTTGACCCTTAGCAGGTCAAGTCAACTCTTTGAGGGTTGATTCTCTTTCTATATAGAAAGGGTCGTTTCCCTTATGAAAACGATTGTGTTCAACTCAATACAAGTTATCAACTACTGGTTTACCTCACACCGCACACTGAAACCCTTATATCAACAAGCACAAACCTTTAGCCCTAATATTTGAGGCATCTCAGATCAGAACGTAACACTTTGAACATTCTTACAATATAAGAATGACAACCAGTGCGTAAAAGTCAGCTTTGACAAGTCAAGTCAACCTTCAAGACCTTCAGCAAACAATCAATGTACTCAAGGTACCGGCACTCAATGTGTTCACAGATGAGAGAGAGAAGCTGTGAGCCTTCTTGATCAAGCTTGAGTTATATATTGAATTCAATCAGGCAAAGTTCAGGTTTGAGATGAACAAAGGTCTGTTTACTGTATCATACCTCAAGGATGCAGCATTTGATTGAGTTAATCTCAAACTGCATGAGTTCCTTGACAAGACACTGAAGAAATGAATGAACAATAAGGAATTCATATTCAACAACTATAGAAAGTTCAAGAATGAGCTTCAGAGAGCCTTCAAGGTAGTCAATGAGAAATGAGCAGCAGAAAGACGACTTCACATTCTAAAGATAAATAAGTTGACAGTCAAGTATGCAGCAGAGTTTCAGCGGATTGCGGCTCTAATGAATTGAGATGATGACGCTTTAGTATTGCAATACTATTGAGGACTCAACAAGACTATCAAAGATGAGATAGTTAAAATGAATTGACCTGAAGAGCTTCAGAATATGATCAATATCTTCATCAACATCAACAGTCATCAATGAAAACAACGGATGAAGCGCACAGAGCACTACACATCAAAGGTGTGAAAAAGACATTATACCCTCAGAAGAGGTGACCCTATGAACCTTGACGCAATCAAGAAGCATTGTGAGCAGCAATCACAAGTGAAGCAAGAACGGTGCATGAGCAAGCCCTATAAGCCTCAACCTCAATGAGTGAAGACTCACGAATGTTACAACTGTGAAAAACTCAGACACCTTGCAAGAACCTGCAAGAAACCTCAACAAGAGAGAAAAGAAGTTGCAGCAACAAATACATGCGTAGTGCATGACGCCCTGAGCTGAACAGCCTGCTATGACAACATGTGCTGAACACATATGAGCAGCAAAGACAAAGCTGAATGATACCCACAGATACTCAAGAAGGAATGAAATGGTTATGACACAACAGGTTGACTGAAGGAATTAACTATCCTAAAGAAAGCCAAGATCAAAGAAATTGATACTTGCGAAACCCAGGTAGAAGAAGACTACAGTGATAGCACCTGAATAGCCCTGAATTCAGATGCGGACTCAGAGAATGTCAACAACTGAGAAGTTGACATGAGACTCAAAACAAGACATGAGTACCCTGAGAATCAGCGCTGAGAGATGCGTCAACAACTGCTAGAAAGACAGCAGAAAGAGCTTGAGAAAAGAGTTGATGACCTTAAGAAGCAACAAGAAGAAACAGAAAGAGCAAAAGCATGCTTAAAACTTGACAAGTTGATGAAAGATGTACGGATGGCAATCAACTCAGTATCAAAACAACTTGTGTGAAAAACTAAGAGCCACAAAATTGAGATCCGTTTACCCACAGGGTACTTGACATTAGGCGGTGGTCAATGAACCTTTTCAGAGAGCTACATGCCACCTGAGTTTCTGAAGAAAGTGAAAGCACTTCAGAACCAGATTCAGTGGAAATATGATCAGTATGAACCGCACCTACACCCAGAACAGTATATTGAGAAAGGCAGTGAGAAATACATACAACTGAACGTACAGGGGGTAGAACCTAAATGGTTTCAGAACCTCTGAAGAAGAGCAAGTGACGCAGTACAGTCAAAAAACTGCAAGCTCCCTCAAAGAGACTAGGGAACAAGGAGCTTTTAATGTCTCAGAAGAATGACAATGACCATAAGATATGAGTTGACATTCAGGTTGAGCGGGATAGACTTCTTCAAGCAATGGTAGACTCAGAAGCAACTGACAACTATATTTCACAACAAGTGATAAGAATGCTAGAACTAACATCACAGTG
>JAABUP010001906.1_pt1 | contig 42363 bp, 35 predicted proteins | sample 5559201 | NCBI WGS metagenome assembly JAABUP01 (sample SAMN10711887, study PRJNA513373) | rock metagenome | isolation source: Antarctica rocks | place: Antarctica
AGGCAGCCCTAGAACAGGAAACCTCGAAATGTCCAAAGCCCAATGATAAGCACATTGTATTACTATGGCCTCAAGACTCGTCCTGGTCCTTGGTGACCTCTTCATACCCGATCGCGCTCCCGTACGAATGCTCCGCAGCCATTGGAGGTCATAGGCTGATTTTTGCTATAGGATATACCCGCTAAAGTATGCTTCAACCATGCCTCTCATACTACCCTGAAGGAACGACACTGAACATTATGCCTCTAGTTCAAGAAGCTCCTTGCTCCCAACAAGATCGGTCAAATACTATGCTTAGGCAATCTCACTGATAAAGAAACTTACGACTTCCTCCGTGGTATAGCCCCAGATCTACAAATTGTAAAAGGCGATTTCGATGTCGAGGCACCAAATCTCGCCCTCTCCAAAGTGGTCACACATGGCTCGTTACGCATCGGTTTCACCCACGGACATACCATAATACCACCGGGCGATGCGGACAGCTTACTGATAGCAGCACGGCATATGGATGTGGATGTGCTGTTATGGGGAGGAACACATAAATTTGAGGCGTATGAGCTGGAGGGGAAGTTCTTTGTGAATCCAGGAAGCGCGACAGGAGCACTGGGGACAGGGTGGTGGTCGGAAGGCGAGGAGCCAGTGCCAAGTTTTTGCTTGATGGATGTAAGTCTTATCAGACCTCATCCACGTTGGGCTAAGGCACTAATCATCACGACTGTAGGTTCAAGGAGACGTGCTTGTGCTCTATGTATATCAGCTAAAGACCGACCCCAGTGGTGTGGAGACCGTAGGGGTTGAGAAAGTCTCATATCGAAAAAATAGCGGGTTGGCAGTTTAATTTATAATGCAATGTCTTGGTACAGTACAGTCTGGTCCATTTTCCGAGTCTCTAAAGCTTTCAATAGAGGGACGATCCCCGCGGAACCTCCTCGTGCTACAATACTAGCATAATAGCAGTGACCAGTGTTAAGCCAAAGACAACGCATCCTAGTCTGTACAATTGCTCACGACCAGCTTCGATGCTCCAGTGTGGATTAGCCTGGCTAGAGACAGCCACCTCGCCAGTCCGCGCTCTCCAAGGGGTGGCTATCACTGAATCCCTTGTATTAATTGGTGTGTCCTGGTCCGTAACAATGACTCGATCTCGAAGAAGAGGCTTTGATATGGGATGGACGGCGGCAGACCTCCTGCCATCACGATCTTGGGGTGTTCCTGGCGGGTCACTCTCTTGATAAGGCGATGCTGCTAAAATCCTGTGATTGTCCTCAAGGCACAGATGAGATGCCCAGCAAAATCCCATTGAGGAACATTCACCAAGAACCTTGGTGGAGTGGGAGGTAAAATAGGAAGACTGACGGTAATTGGTATCTGGTTGACAGTAAGTCTCCTACAGCGACAGATGAGCCAAGCATTTTTTGATGAGGATTTGTGACTTGCCGAACGCTCATGGCCGGCGCAAGGACTTTCACTGCAGTATTTGTGTGCCTTCGGAGATTCTGCCTTATCTAGTCCAACTACTCGAGGTGACAACTTTTGGATCCCTAGGGTCGGGCCTGGATTCGGCAGTATGAGCGTGGATGTGCTGATCAGATACTTCACTGCAGCTATCCAACCGAGCAAGACGAAAGGTAAGATGACCATGATGACGCCAGCGGCGGTGGCAGAGACGAGAAGAATCACGAGGAAAGACCTTAGGCCTGAAGATGTGGTCAGGTGATGAATGCCTCACAATTGGCGCAGCTAGACCTGCTAGAGGTGCCACAAGAAGCAATAGGATAGTTGCGGTATGCATTTTTCGAGGATGAAGTTTGATGCAAAGAATAGGGAGAGGTGAACCATTGTCGAACGTGAGGTAATCGGGGTGAAAATGCTGTTGTGTACATGGAGATCTTTGAGATCCAGAGTTTTGAGAGATAGGACTGTATCAAGAGGTTCAGAGCTCCTTCCAGAAGAAACTGGCGCAGTACACCCTCGAAGCAAGAGCATCTGCACAATGGTTTCATAGACGAAAGGAGCTTCTTGCGAAAAAACACATCATCACGCTTATCTAGGACGCTACGGGTATACAACAGAAGCTTTGTTTTCCTAGAAACGATGAAGTCCTTCTGGACAGATTGGTACAGAAAATCAATTGCAATACGAAAGTACAGATTCAGCAAGACGCAGCGTCAAGTGCAGCAGCCCATCTTATAACGGGGTCTCTTCGGAACAAAGTGGCCTCGACTCTTGAATATGTTGACACCAAGTCATGATGCTCATGATGCTCCTCGCTCTTCATTTTGACTCGGAAACCGCTTCCCAAAGTGGCTTAGATTAGGGTTAACCCGTTGGACCTCGGCTGTTCGACATGGTCGACGGGTCATCGTCTTCTCTAGATGCTGCCGTTATAAACGGCCAATTCCCCCTTCGATTCCAGCAGGAGAGGATCTAATCGTACGATAGGGATACTGGCAATGGCACCAACGTGGGTGAAAAAGCTCTCTCCCTCCAGTCCGCAGGGGACAGAGCTTCTCGACCAAGAACGGGCTCAATCCCGGGTTCCTGTGGAGAAGCTCTCCGAGTTCCTATTTACCAAGGAAGTCCTCGCCAGGCAAGACAAAGTGTTGGAGATTCTCAAAAGCGAGGAAGTTTTCAACAAGTCTCAAAACTACTTCTCCGGCAGGGAAGAAAGATTCCAACGGGCTCTCGCTCGCGCAAAGCGAATGCGCCAATTGGCTGTCGAGCACCGCTGGTCCCAAGACGAATATATGATGGCTTCAGAGCTGATCAGCGAGCCTGGCCCATACGGATTGCATGCCAGCATGTTCTTGGTTTGGACACTCCTTCCGCTCCAGTAATCCCTCTGACTTTTGAGCAGATCACCCTACGGGACCAGGGAACACCTGAGCAACACGAGCTATTTCTCAAGAAAGCCGAAAATTATGAGTACATAGGATGTTATGCGCAGACTGAATTAGGTCACGGATCAAATGTTCGAGGTCTGGAGACTACAGCTACCTGGAATCCAGACGACAAGACTTTCACCATTCATTCACCACATCTTACGGCCTCGAAATGGTGGATCGGATCTTTGGGGAGGACGGCAAATCACGCTGTTGTGATGGCTCAATTGATCATCCATGGAAAGGTTTACGGCCCGCACCCTTTCGTTGTCCAGATCCGAGATTTGAAGACACATGAGCCGCTTAAGAATATACACGTGGGTGATATTGGACCCAAATTCGGCTATAACACAATGGACAATGGATTCCTGCTTTTGAACAATGTTAAAGTACCGCACATCAACATGCTAGCAAAGTTCTCGAGCGTCGATCCCAAGACTAATAGATATGTAAAGCCGGCATCAGCTTCCTTAGTATACGGTACCTTGACGTGGGTCCGAAGCACAATCGTTTTGCAGTCAGGTGGAGTGCTCGCACGCGGTGTCACCATTGCTACAAGATATGCCGCTGTCAGGCGGCAGTTTCAGGACAGGGATTCGAAAGAAGATACTGGTGAGAACCAAGTGCTCAATTACACAATGGTTCAAGTCCGGCTGCTACCTCTCCTTGCTGCCACTTTTGCCTTACATTTTACTGGAAGAGGAATGATGGCGCTGTACCAAGAGAATCAAAAGAAGATGGCTGCAGACGCTGGAAAAGCCGGAGACACCAGTCGAGGTCCTAGTCCCGAGGAACTTTTCCCTAGTACGGACCTTCTAGCCGATCTACATGCTACCTCTTGTGGTCTGAAAGCCTTGGCGAGTACTACCGCTGCTGAGGGCCTCGAGGTTTGTAGAAGAGCGTGCGGTGGTCACGGTTACAGCAGTTTCTCGGGGATTGGAAGCTGGTATGCTGACTATCTGCCGACGACAACCTGGGAAGGGGATAATTACATGTTGACTCAACAGGTCGCAAGATATCTTTTGAAGACTGCGCGCTCTGTCCTGAAGGGGCAACCATCAGAGAACGACACTACGCGTATATTTCGCTATTTCCTTGAGCGGCGAGACATGGGCGCTGCTTTTGATGTACTTGGCAGAGACGAGGATGTTGTTGCAGCGTTCGCTTGGCGCACCTCATTCCTCACTTTCGAGGCGCTGAAGCATCGGGACGAAGAGAAGAATAGCTGGAACAGCTTGCTCGTGGACTTCTGGCGGCTCAGCACGGCACATTCTCAGTATCTCATCGTCAAGAATTTCTACGAGGCGCTACGTTCTAAATCGATAGCCTCTGAATTGGACCCTGAGACCATCACCTTGATGCATAAGCTGTTCCGTTTACATGCCCTACACACTCTCGAGCGCGAAGCATCCGAATTCTTCTCGTCCAGCGCCGTCACAGTAAGGCAGATACAGCTCGCACGAACAAAGGCTGTGATGAAACTGCTTGAAGAGATCAGGCCGCACGCTGTGCGGCTAGTTGACGCGTGGCATTTCCCAGATTGGCAACTCGACAGTAGTTTGGGCCGATATGACGGGAAAGTGTATGAGGACTTGTTTGAGAGGGCAAGTGAGATGAATCCATTGAACGCGCTGACGATCGATCCGTATCCTAATAGCGAGGTTTTGGTAAAGAAAGATGAGAGGGAAAAATTGAAGAGCAAGCTGTGATCACGTCAGATCATGTGTGATACTGACTGATAGCGGTATTTAACGCGACGGTTCTGTAAGGTATGTACATAGCTTCTGCAACTCATTCTACGTTTCGGTTCAATTCCATACCCCATTCAAGATGCATTCTTCGCTTGTTAGCGGTCCAGGCCAATGCCAAACACCAATCGGTCGTACATCATCAGATGCTCGACATCCGTCATCTGTTTCTTATCCCAACTCCTAGCGCTCCTTTACATCATGTCACTCACAGGAGACCACGAGCCACCTGAAATGAAGAACGAAAGTGCAGAACATGACGCTGGCGATTTCATTTACCTTTTCTATCACTGCGTACCTTTCCCTGGATAATATCCATCAAGTTTTGTAACGAATAGGGGCGTCAGTGTTTCTGTGGGATGTCTGAGGTGGTGCCGATGCATTATACTTGGCGGCAGTAGTTTTTAAAATGTCATGCTAGGTAGGGTGATAAAGCAGGTGAAGAGGGACTTGCTTTGGACAACAAGTTGTATTCCTATGAGCCCCTTAACAAGGCTGGGTATCCCGATCGCTAATTCAATCTTATGCTCCTCGCTATGCAATGAGAATTCGAAAGACGTTCAAAGCTACGCCAATTGCAACAACATCACACTCGCACTCGAAATCAACATCAGCGCCCAAGATCCCATCTCTACTACACCAGCATCATTGTTCTTCGCCACCGTCGCCATTCCCGTCTGACCTCCCTGCACCACTACCCCAGTAGCTGTACAGCTCGTCCCACACGCATATCCACTCGGGCAACACCCACCTCCCTGTCCAGCCGCGCAGCTGAACCAACCCGTCGCACAACCGCCAGCGTCGCCAGTCCCACTTGGTATTACATTGACAGTCACGCCATTCGAATTGACCGCCAGCGTGGAAGACGCGGCGGGACAGGATGTGAGACCGCAGTCACGGCCGACACGGCAGCAGCCGAGGTGGTCGTAGGCGCTGCATTGGTAGAAGCCGGTGGGGCAGTTGGACGCTGTGATTGTTGTGGGTGGGTCGGTGGTTGTTATCGTTGGGATAGCGGAAGATGTGGGGCGGATGGGGAGGATGGCGGTGGCGGAGGATGTGGTCGTTGGTTTTGGGGTTGTGGTCGAGGCGGTGGGAGAGGAGGTGTGGGATGAAGAAGAAGCGGTCGCTGTGGCTATTGTGGATGTTACGTCTGTGAAGGTGGAGAAGGATGTCACAGCGTCTGTGTTCGAGGTAGATTGGGATGCGGGAGGTACAACTGGTGCTGGAGCTTGGGTTGTTGAAGAGGGATCGGGAGTGCTGTTGGGTGGGGATGCTGTTACCACAGGCTGGATGGTGGTGATTGCTGTGGAGCTGGCAACACAGCCGACACTCGCACATGCGTATCCCGCTACGCAGCATCCTCCACCAGCGCTGTCAGGGCAACTTATATTTCCTTCTGGACAGCCCGCGACCTCTCCTCCACAGTTCTGTCCTTCTCCGCAGCATCCCACATCCCCTTGCCCTGAATCAGTAATCGATTGGCAGGTGGAGCCGTTTGGACAACAGCTATTTGGCCGGTTTATGGAGGTGCAAGCTGTCGTGCCACCGGGACATGAGAACGCACGCTGGTCGAGGGAGAAGATATCTCGTGGAGATTTCAGGAGGCGGCCTGCGAGTGGTCGCGCGTTGCCCTGTTGGTTGCCGTGGAGGGCAAATGGAGCTTGCAGTGGCTGAGAAATGCTAGCATTGGAACAATCTCGGGATTCGTCTTTATCAAAGAGAGTATTCAGTGAACGTGGTTGTGTGCGCTTCTGTCCTAAATCGATGTCCAAGCCGTTCGTCCTGTCAGCTTCAAAGCTCCAGTATTGCGGTAGAAACATTTCGCCCTCGTCGCCACTCATCTTCCGAACCCTAACGGGCAGTTGTGCCTGCTCTGAAACAACTCTCTGAGATTGCTCGTTCCTAGCCACTCGACTTTGGTGCATCTCTGCAAGATTCTTTGACTCGATGAGTCTTAGGGGCCATGGCAAGTCGACGGCGTGTGACGGGATTGCCGTCAGGGCAAGGAGGAGAAGCAGTAGATCTGGCACAGAGTGAAACGCAGCCCGAGTGACCATCTGGAATTGCGACCGGACTTTCGAGGGATTGTCAGTGTCTAGTGTCCAAAGAGCTCAGTGAAGTGGAGTGGAACGGCTGTAGATGATTTGAATTGAGAAGGTCAATAGTGACTGTAAGTACATGTGAAATCTAGTGAGGGGAAAGACCTTGAAAGACACAACAACAGAGAAAAAAACCCATCCATCATTAAGTCATAATTATCATGGCTGTATTTATGTGAGCTTCAGCAGGATTTTGGCGGCTGGTCTCAAAATCGCTGGCTGGGTATCAGAGTCTCGCCTGCAATCGCTGTAAGGCTGAGCTAGCGATCGGTCCTTGCTTATCTCCACTAGTGTCTCTAGCGCACAGAAAAGTAAATAAGACTGTGAGAGCCTCCACGTGTAGCAAAACCCTAGCAAATTTCTCCGCAAGACTTGTCTATTTGCTAGGCGAATGACTTGGCCATACGCTAGGGTAAGTCCCTGGGTCTTTATCAGTCACGATTGTGGCAACATCGATGCTCAGACTGAATACCATGCATTGCCGGATCCAGAGACCTAGGACGCCACAAGGGGCATGCGCCAACGTAGCATTGGAATTGGTGAAATTGTTCTACCAAGGGTAATCTTCAAGGTATTGATTGCTAGTATAAGAGATTATATTTAATATCCCTTCATCCATAGAAAGCAAGAGCAAGCTGCGAGATAGGCCTCGTAATGAGTTCTGGGTATGAACGCCTGATTGACACCAAATGCCTCGCTCAAAGGGATGCCAGTGACAAGAATACGCCCGCTCGAAGCTATGTACAAAGAGTTGCTCACGACGTGAAGATTGCTGGCAGCCACGATGAGCGCCGTGAAGGTGATTCTGCAGGTACCAATGAGCAATGATCTCTCAAAGTCATAGGGCATGCTCACCATTTTCGACGTGCTTTGCATGGACTTCCATCTCCGGAACATCGTCTTCCTCCTCTGATTCATCTGGTCGGCCTTCTGCACGTTCTTCACCTTCAGCAGCAACTTCTCCGTCAAGGAATGCTGGCTCTGCATTTTCAGCCCTTTTACCCTTGCCCGCTGCTCTCTCCTGCTGCGACGCAAAGCCCTCCCTCATATTTTTTTCATCGCGAGCTTTGCGTTGCCTTTCAGCTTCCTCCACACCACCACTCTTCTTCAATCGGCCTTCTTCTACGAAAGTCGCGACCTCCTTCGTGAATTCCCCCTCCCGTCGAGTCCCAAGCTCCCTTTGTCTAGCCTTCTCCGCCCTTTCAATAGCTTCTAAACGTGTCACGTGGTTGGGCCGAAGAGCTCTGACTTCACCCAAAACTCCGTCCTTGGCTTTCTTCGGGTCGATGTCTTGGTCGGATGCTATTGCAGCTAAGCCCTTGGAGGTACTACGAAGAGCTACTCCATTGCCCTGATTAGACTGCAGGTTCTGCTGCTTAGTTGCTTGCTCTACGAGAGCAAACGTCTGTGTGGCTTTGTCCAAGTCATCCTCCAGATCTGCAGCAAGCTCTTCTTGCATGGTCAGTAAATCCCTGTCAGTGCAGACGAGCTCAAGCTCTTTCTCCCATATTTTTGTCCAGATGGGTTTCTCGCGTCTGAGGAACTCTTGCATCTTTTTGAGATCAGCAGTTGCAGAGCTAATGCTTTTGCCGACTGTTTCCAATTGACGAGGCAATGGGCGTACGCCCCGAAGAACGACATCTTTGCGAAGATCCTCTACTATATCTTGGAGATCATCAACGCGATTGACAATATTTTCGGATTCTTCTCCGAGAGACTTTTTGCCAGTATTGACATATGAACGGCCACTCGAGGTGTCTAGCTCCGGCATGACACCATTGATAGCCATTGTCTTGATTGAAGCAGCATTGGATTGTACCGTGGACATTGACGTACTCATTTCAGACACCAAGGACGAAAATGTTTGGCGAACGACTGCAAGATCTTGCCGTAAGTCTTGAATGCCTGCAAGCTGACCGGTCGGCGACTTGAGGGCTTTGGCAGAGGCTGGAGATAAGATGCCGTTGAGCTTAGGCTTTTCGAAAGTCCGACCCAGGGGCGGCGTGGCTTTGGACGTCATCGACATCCGTGCCATCTCCTTGGTAGTGTCTTGTTGACGTTCAGACACCCGTTGCAAAGTTGTCTGCTGGCTGTCAACGGCTGTACGGACACCTTCTACGATCTTCCGTAGGCCCCCAAGACCTTCATCAATGTGCTTTTTGACCTCGTCGAGTACTTCAATGTTCAGCACAAGCACAGAACGGTCCTTTACGTCTCGAAGATCTTCTAGCTCATGACGTACGCCTGACACCGGGTCTTGTATGTAAATCTCTGGCAAGTCATTCCCGTTATTGTGGGTGTTCCACGCAAACTTCTCGATGAACGCAAGTTGTAGCCTAGCTACAGATAAGTCATTTGAGCCTTCAGGAAGCACAAACTTCTTGATCTTGGACTTGTATTGCAGGAATAGGGTGAGTTCTTTTCCAGGCTGTGGAGATTGCTCAGGGACGAATTGTTGAGCAGCTTGGCTGCCGTCTGTGGACTGAGATGAAACGCTGCCTTGATCTACGATGGTACGCTGCGGGCGTTTGCTGGGGTCAACCTCCTGTGTCTCGGTAGCACTGTAGGCTGGTATTCCGTCGACGGGACCACCAAGAGTGGCTCCCATTTTGGGTCTTTCACTATCAGGACTTTGTTCACCTGAATTAAAATCCTCATTGCTGGGGTTTTCAGCTGATGGTCTGGTATTACGAGCGTCGGTACCATGGCTGCTTTCTTCAGATATTCTATTGGCCAGTGTATGTTGTCGGACTGGTGAAGGCGTCCCTGCACGGTGCGAAGATTGCTTGCGACTGAGAATCCCCGAGCCTCGCGTCCGCACAGCATTCATTGATTCTCGAACATCCCTACCGCGATTGGGTATGGGAGAATTTTGCGCTGGAGGCAGCATAGGCACGCCATTCGGGGAAGCCCCGAGATGTTTTGATATTTGATATGCCGAATATCTTCTTGAGGCCCGTCTTTCCAAGTCTCCACCTCGTTGTAGTGCAGCTAGTGCATCCTGTTGTTTTGGCGGAGGTGGAGGGGGCGGCTGCATGCTTGTATCACCATCTTTGTGGGATGACGGGCGTTGGATGGACGGTATTTGCTGGATTGGTGGTGACTCATTGTCGGCCAGAACAGACGTAGACTGTGAGGTATTACTCGAGAATGAGGAACCTGATTGAGACCCCGGCATTTGTCTTTGAATTTCACGATTCGAGTTTCGATAGAATATCTCCCCCGGACCGCCCCCGCTGTTATGGCGCGCTGGCGTGAAAGACGAGTACCGGGGAGGAACACCTTCCCCTTCTCCACTGGCAGAATCTCCAACCATCATATCACCGATTTGCCTACTTCCGCCGCTGCCTGACCGTCGCTCAGAGCCTCGCCCGTTCGATGTCCGAGAAGGCACATCTTCCAACATCTGTGATAAGCCGCTATTAAGAGTCGTCGAGCTTGGGGATGGGCCCACCCCATTGCCATTTTGGGGATTTTCTTTGACCTGTTTCGCTCTGAGTCTCTGTTGCTTCCGTTTCAGACCATGCAGCAAGGTGATGATGATGTCTCGTATCCGGGGCAGAAATCTGTCGAGGCTGGCCGAGCTGGCTTCCTGACTGAGGGTCTCTTCTAATATTGCTCGTAGCATTTCGGGCACAGGGCCAAGATCGGAAGTATCAACCCCAATGCCATTGAACGCCCGACATGCAATGTTGAACTCATAGCCCAAGCGGACGTACACGTCGGAAACCTCCCCTTCCGTAGCAGTATGGCGTGACCATTGGGTGAGCGTTTCGAGTAGCTGCTTGGTAGCTATCAAGAGGTGCGTGACACTCTTTTCGATCTGAGAAAGTTGTTGAGTGGGCTGGATGGAAGATGCAGTCAGTAAGGCACAGTCAGAGCCATGTTCCTCGCCCACGGGATGAGCGATGAAGGAACCTACATTTTGCCTCCGGTAGGTTGACGATCTGGAGGAGGAAGAAGATGTGCGCGCGCCTTGTTGAGTCTGGGGGCCCGCTGCCGACGTTCCTGCGGGTTGAGGGGGTATGGATGGTTCGGCAGCGGGTGACCTCTTCTGGCTTGAGCGTTGTGAGTTGGCTTGCATACTTCTGACAACCCGAGGTCGACAAGGTATGTAGAGAGTGAAGGCTCCCACTGGAGTAGAAAGTACTACATGAGTTGTGCGGAGTCAGCAGCTGAACGGTAAGGTGTTCCTGCTTAGGTGGGACACTTGATGGTAGGTACTTTACGGTCTTGATATCCGACGCTTGGCCCAGCCTCGGATTTAGACTAGCGCAGTCACGTGGTGGATCTCTTCAACAAACCCTCATTGAAAATGGAGAATAAGGTACGTCAAGCTCCCCACCTGTACTTCTCAACATAATTGATCGCCTTCTACCCACGAACACATTGTTTCTTTCGACAGCAATCACCGTGACCATTGTCTCATCAGAGCGCGGTCGCTTGAAATCCCATTGGCCGCGAAAGCGACGTCTTTAGCGGACCCCTGCCGATAGTTCTACCCCAGTACGCCCCAGCACCCGGCTAATGAGGCTCCCTGTGGCTCTTTCCGCCGCCTAGCTCCTTCCCCCGAACATAATTCGATTATCCTTCAACATCACCCCCCGAGAAGTGGTCTCGTCAATTGACGCTTTTCGTCGCTCACAACGTCTCTTGGGTCTGTGACCACTGCCTCGGTGTTTTATCAAGGCTCTGTCACTGTGCTGCAGGACGCCCTCCAGCAGCAGCTTCCCGGTCGCGGGTTGACCGTACCAGAGGTCCGACACCGACTCGTGCCCATTGGTGAGAGGATGGCGACGACAACGGTCAACGGAGGTTCCAGTGCAGAAGGTAACCCACCAGTGTCAATGCCTGGGACAGGAAAGCAGCAGATGTCGAAGCCTGCTGCCACGGGTGGTAAGGCCGTAGACACCAATCGAAAGCAGACTAGTAATCCCAGTGAGGGAGCTCAGAGGTGAGTGAATCTCCCACACACTACCTGCGATCACACCGCATCTCCCGCACTCCAATTCACTCTTTTGTTTCCTTACCAAAATATGAGTCATGTTCTAAAAGCATTCGCATTTCTACGTACATGACCATGAACTTACACGCACTTTCTACTAGACGTAATGTTCCGCAGAAGGCTTGGACCGGCATGAATCCTATTACACAGCGATCCAGCACACCTGGCCAACAGAATGGCGCCGGGCCTCAGTCCAAGAGCAATACCCAAAAAACATCAATGAATGTAGATCCAAGATACATGGACCAATACACTCAAGAGCGCATGCTTCATCTACTAGGGAACTTCATGGTAGGCTGCAATTGACTACTACCGATGATCAAAGATACCTCTTCTAACTAGCAAATACTTCTTAGGGTCACACTGCTACTGTTGCATTGAAAAGCGGTGATGTCTTTTCCGGGATCTTTTTCGGAGCAACCACGGAGAGCAACGAGTCAACGTACTTATTGAAAATGGTGCAACAGCTCAAATCAGTAGGCAGAGGTGAACCGAATGGGGTCCAAGATGACTCTGGATCCCTTGTGGGCGTTGGTGAAGATCATGCCATGACCTTTGACGTTAAAGATATCAGTGATCTTTCCGTCGAAGGAGCTGACATTGGTGTCCAAGATAAACTTCAGAATGGTAAGCGGTCCAAAGACCAATGTCCTACCGGAATTATTAAATGACCCGAGCAGGATCTGTATCCGGGTTCCGCACTGATGCCGATATCTCTGGCAATCTGGCCATCCGTGAGCGACAGCTTCAACGCTGGGCTCCGTCTGCTGAGACAGATGTTGATCTATCACTTGAAACTTCTGGACCGGGTGGTGAATGGGATCAATTCAAAGCTAACGAAAAGCTCTTCGGGTTGAAGAGCGACTACGACGAGAACATCTACACAACTGCAATTGATAGATCTAATCCTTCCTACCGCGAACGTGAGGCCAGAGCCCAGCGTCTAGCGCAAGAGATCGAGGGATCATCAATTGGTAGTGCCCATGTTCGAGAGGAACGGGGTATGATCGATGAAGATGGCGAGCTTGACGAAGAGGACAAGTGAGCACTTTTCTTCGATCTGACAGCGATTGTTCTGACATCTCTTAAGGTACAGCGGTGTCCGTCGTCATGGAGCAGACTATCCTCCTTTACAGCCAAGCCAGGCGAACAGATATATGCCTCCCGCTCGACGACCCCCCACTGGGAAACCCACTGTTGCAGGCGCGCCGGTGGACCCAGCAATCATCTCTTCTCAGATTGCTCGCTCGGATGCGAGCCCTCAAGGGCGAAACCCAGCTCCTTCGAACCCGACTGAACCCCCTCTACCGGCAACGGCAGCTCCTAGCGATGGTGCTTCACTAGAAGTCAAGCGAGACCCTACGAAGGATGTCTCAACGCCCAATGTAGTCGTTGGGAACAACTCACGTCCAGGGGATGCTGCTAAATTACCAACACCCAGCGCCACAGCAAACGTCGAAACCGAGGTCAGGGATGCATTCAAGACATTTGCAACCTTTGAAAAGAGCAGAGTGGCAGAAGACCGTCGCAAACGTGTCATACACGACCAAAGGATCAAGCTGAACGATCTGAAAAAGTTTTCTACGAACTTCAAGCTTCATACACCCGTACCAAAAGACTTGGTCCCTATCCTTGCAAAGGACACTGCGAAACAGCACGAGATTGTGGAAAAGGCCCAACGAGAGGCTGAGCAGAAGGCTGTTTCCCCGCCGAAGAGTTTGGCAAGCTCAGGAGATCAGGCTTCCTCGTCGAAACATGATGGAACTCGGGCGCCACCAAACACTGCTACCGCTGAGCGCCAGGACTATGCTCACTCCCGTCAAGGTTATACACCGCGGGGCCCACAAGCTGGGATGACACTCCGTGACAGGCAACAACAGTTCTCCAATGTATTTCCGGCTGCGGCCCCAAATAGCCAAGGCATGCTTAGCCATCGCCTGGCCGATAACCATGGGAGGCACAAAGCTGGCATGCCTGTTCCCATTCCGGCCCCGCTCCCTATCCACAGTGTCTCGAAGCCTCCGAGCAGGCCTTCGGCGAACGCGGGACCTGTGCCTAGCTCACAAGCATCAAGCACTGTACGCACTCCCACATCAGCAGTCTCTTCCAAATTCAACGTCAACGCGAGAGACTTCAAGCCAAACCCGGCTGCAAATACTTTCAAGCCCACTGCCGCGCCTAGCACTACCTCGAGTCCTAGGTCCAATGTCAACGTTCGACCTGTATCTCGCAATCCTAGTCCAGGCGACTTCTTCGGAAGTAAGAAGCCCCTACCACTTGGAGAGAAACCTTCGATCCTAGGGCATTTCAATCCTTTGAAGCGACTCAAGGAGAAAGCGCAGAATGAGAACAAAGTCAAAGACTATGCGCTAAACGGCGGCATCGTCTATGCACATGCAACGCCAGTCACTTGGACCCAAGTGGACCATGACAAGAATTTCAAACATTACAAAGACATGTTTGATGCTCCTCCTCCAGCATCGCGTGGTGCCTCTCCCCACAATCCTACGGCCTCCCCAGTCAATCCAGCGCTTCTACATCAACTGCCGCCTCATCTACAGCATGGCCCACATGGCATTCCTCAGGTACAGGCACCCCAGCAGCCACAATACCAAGGGCCCCCTCAGCCCCACCATTATCCTGGACCCAACCACTATGACGACCATCGCATGCGTTCATCCCCTTCAGCGTCATCGGCGTTTTCCACTCCTCGAGTGCAAGCTCCCTATCTGGCTTACCCTCAAGCCATGGGTCAGCCAATGCCTTACCCCAACGGACAGCCAATCCCCCCTTACGCCATGGGTCCCGGCGCTCAGCAACCTCAGAACTTCAGGCAGTACCACGGCGGTGCTCCATTTCCACAGAGTCCGGGACAGCAATTCGCAGCTCCAATGATGGTTCACAACTCCTCACAAGGTGGCTTCATGGCTCCGCACCCCATGCCTGGTCCACAAATGCACATGTTTCCTCCGGGACAAATTCCACCTTATGGCGGACAATCCCAGCCGCCGAGCGGCTATCCCAGCCCTGGGAGGGCAACTCCCATGATGCAGCAGGGTTCTTACCAAGGACAAAATCCGCAAATGTATATGACTGGACAGCAGTATGGCACACCAGTCTATGCACAGCAACCTCCTCAACACAGTAAGTGATTGCTACTCCCAGTGGGGTTAATTGCGACCGACTACTTGCTGACATGCCCACCAGCTACACCAATGCGCGGCTATGCATCACCCCAACCGCACTACAACCAAAGCCCCCAGCAACAGCCTCACTTCCCTCCTCAGGTCAGTCGCGTGCCTAGCAACAGCTATAACCATCATCCCCAAGGGCAGTATCAACACATGCAAGGCCAAAACCCCCATCCTCCCAGCGTTCCAATGGAGGGTGGTGAGGCCATCAAATGAAAAGGCAAGCCACCTTCGCGGAGAGGACTGTTCCCAGGACGGGTCTCTGCACGGCACTCGGCTGCATCCTAGCACATAAGCTCAGCGCACGATGCACGCTTCCAGTTCAGACGAGCGTCTGGCGCGGTGAAGCGCATGGATCCGACGCCTAGCGTTTTACCTCTTCTACAACATTAGCGGCATATCATACCCGAGGCATCAGCGAGGGCGTTCTGGTCGTGCAGGCTACGTATCCCCGCGTCTCATCTCGCGAAGCTGGACGGGAGAAAGTGGAATGCGAGCCGACAGGGAGGGAGGAAGGGGCTTGATTGGGAGATGGCTTGGCTCGAGGAGGAAGTGGACGCAGTGGCTGTGGCTTGAAGGCACCGATCCGAGTGCGATGGGAGGAAAGATGGACGATGAAGGGGGTGGCATGTGGCTCCATAGCTAGTTCTACTCTGTAGATCTGAAAATCGAGCGCTACAGGTTTACCCTACTTTAGCTATATCGCTCTCCACCACCTGGCCTCATATGAAGACAGCGAGCATACTACTGGGGGCCGGTTTTTGCGTATCCATCATGTTTCTTTTCCGGCCACGTAATGTTCCGAGAGGCAGGCTTCACCGTACGGTAGAAGTAGGGGTAGCAAGGATGTCTTCAGGAAGTGATGCAAGAGAGCCAGGAGAGTTGAGCAGGGGGGTCGATCCTTCCCGCTGCGGGCTGCTTACACAGCACGGCCGATGGTGCCGCGATACCAAAATAGGCCCGAACGGGCTCAGCGTGTGGATTAATAACTAATAAGGTATTGTTTACTCGACCCTCGGTATGAGGGTGAAGATGAGATGAAGAAGAAGGATGGATGGCCACTGTGGCGCTCTATCACACAAACAAGACGGCCTCGGCCGACGGAAATCTCTCACCTCGGCTGGCAGGAATAATGATAGTTTCATAATTTCATAATTTCATGGCCGACGGAAGGTGGAAGATTTCATGGACCGCACAAAGATGCCACCACGACGTCGTCAATTGCATATCTAAATTCCTGACCTCTCCGCCCACTCACCCGAGCAAAGTCCGAACCTTCCTCGCGTTCCGAATGATCCGGGCGCTTCACGATTCCATATATCCTCGAGCTCCCCGTTTACTTCTACTCACATCATCCTAACTTGCTGAGCCACACCGCAATGGACATCGTCGATCGAGATTTGGAGCAGGCCGAGGTGGCCGCAAGCCCAGAGCGCTTTCCTCAACCACAATACTTCCCTGACGGCACTCCCAAAAAGTCGGAACAACACCTGTCAGATGGCGCCACCAGCGAGGGGCTCGAGAGGCAGGGCACTGCCACCACAACCAGCTCGAGTTCCTCCGTCTCAGTGGTGCGCGAAGAAATGGCCATTTCACGAGCGAACACACAGCGAGACCTCGAAAGGCATCCAACGGCGCTGAGCCGGATAGAGACGCATAGGACGCAGCACAGCGGAACCGTGGGGAGGACCAACACATCGCGACACTCAAAGAAGCCATTGCCCAATTTTGGCGGCGGCAAGGACTATCCTCCACCTCTGCCGGCGCAAGAAGAATACGTCGTGGAGTTCGATGGGCCAGATGATCCATTGCATCCCCAGAACTGGCCATTGAGGAAGAAGTGAGGCTCCCCCTTGTACGCATGATTGAGGACATCAACGCTGACCGTACTGCTAGGATCCTCATTGCCGTCATACTAGGCTACACCACCTTGACTGCTGCTTTCGCCAGCAGTATCTTCTCGGCAGCAACGGGAGCTGTCGCCGCACAGTTTGGGGTCTCTACCGAGGTGGGTCTACTGGGGCTGACGCTATACGTACTGGGCTTTGCGACTGGGCCGATTCTATGGGCTCCGTTATCAGAGCTGAAAGGCAGGAAGCTCCCGTTGATGGCCTCCATGTTCGGCTTCTCCATCTTCTCTATTGGATCGGCCGTAGGAAAAGATCTTCAGACAGTCCTGATATGTCGCTTTTTTGGCGGTGTGTTCGCTTCCTGTCCGCTTGCCGTCGTCGCGGCTGTCTTCTCCGACATGTTCAACAATCGCACGCGTGGTCTGGCCATTACGGTTTTCTCAATGACCGTCTTCACTGGGCCTCTTCTTGCGCCTTTTATTGGTGGTTTCACGGTAATGAACCCGAACCTCGGCTGGCGGTGGACGGAGTACTTTGTTGCAATCATGGGCTTCCTGGCCCTCGGTCTTAACCTCATCTTCCTACAAGAAACGTATCCGCCAATTGTGCTCGTGGACAAAGCCAGCGAACTCCGCCGCCGTACACAAAATTGGGGAATTCACGCCAAGCAAGAAGAAATAGAAGTTGATTTCCGAGAGCTCGTGACAAAGAATTTCAGCCGTCCTTTACGCTTACTCGTCACGGAGCCCATTGTATTGTTACTGAGTATCTATATGGCCTTCATCTACGGCCTACTCTACCTCTTTCTTACCGCTTACCCGATCGTGTTCCAGCAAATCCACGGAATGAACGAAGGTGTTGGCGGACTGCCCTACTTTGGCATGGTGCTTGGTATGTTAATTGCCGGGGCCTACATTGTCTTCACTCAAAAAGACTACAACAAAAAGTTGGCGGCAAACAATGGTGTGACAGTACCTGAATGGCGTCTACCTCCGGCGATCATGGGTGGAATATCATTTACCATTGGCTTGTTCTGGTTTGGCTGGTCTGGCTACAGACGCGACATCCATTGGATAGCGCCCACACTTTCCGGACTTTTGACCGGCTTTGGCCTCCTGTCCATCTTCCTCCAATGTCTCAACTACCTTGTAGACGCATATCTCATGTTGTACGTACTCTCCTGCCAGTTCTCTAACATCCCAAAACTAACCCCATCTCTCTCCAGCGCCGCCTCAGCAATAGCAGCCAACACCTTCCTCCGCTCCATCGCTGGTGGCGTGTTCCCCCTTTTCAGCATTTACATGTTCAAAGCTTTAGGCGTCAACTGGGCCGGTACGCTGCTCGGCTTCGTCGCCCTTGTCCTTGCCCCCATCCCTGCCATCTTTTGGAAATACGGCGATCGCATCCGCGCGAGGAGTAAATTTGCGCCTACGATGCCGAAGATGCCGATGGTGGTGGATGATAGTGGGGAGAGTGGGGAGATGAAGAATGAGTAAACGGTCTATTCTCGTGACCTCGGGCGTATTCAGGAATGTTGAGATACTCAAGGGTTTACTGGATTATTTGTTTGGGCGGTTAGCGTTTCTTTCTGTTGATAATTGGCTATGGCTGGGGCGCGTTGATATCCCTATACCAAGCAGGTCCTACACACAGTACTTAATATAAGTGAACAGTACACAAATGAAGCCCAAGCGTCCTCCTTTTTCTTCGGCGCGATATTTGCGCACCCACTCCAAGATTGGTTGGACCCAATCGCGACAACGATGAGATAAGATGAGATCCGACCTCTTCTCTCCATCAAAGTCTCTGTTTGTAAATTAAGCATAGAGTGAACTTCATTTCCACAGCGATCCGCAAAAGACATCCCGTTCTCACGAGAGTGAAACGCTGATCAGCCCCCATCTAGATCAAACCCTTGGGCTAGCAAATCAAAACACTTCATCCTTTCCGTAAAAACACTCCCACCTACATCTCGTCCGAAGCAGACATCTCAGTAAGCGGACGTCTTCGGTCTTCCTCGAAGAATGAGATCTCTCGGCTAGCTGTCTTCCCCCTTCTGATAGCTGTAGAAGCTTTCCCGTCGATTTCGGTGTTCCTGTTTCGTGAAAACCGTGAGAGATGTTCAAGCTTGCTTCATGGTCATTTATTCTTTCGACCTCAAGAAAGGAGAGGGGAGTGTATAAGAGATGTGATGGCACGGAAGGGATGTGGAATGAATTGAGAAGGAAGATTGGGTAGGGGGAAATTCTATATTCGCGTTGATATCAGTTTTAACGAAAGGGGAATATCCCGCTGCTCTTATCATTGAACAATTCATCACTAGAACTTAGTAGCATGTGACACTGTAAATAGAGTAGAGGCTTTTTGATCCCCTGTACAAATGAAACATTGATTGATAAGAATGTTCTACAAAATCTGAACGCAGACCTCCAAAAATCACAGGACCTTGCTGTTTAGACGTCGAGCTATCTGTGATCTGAATCAGGAAGGATACGCCGCAAGTTTTGCACATTGATACTGCGCTCGACAATGTGGATTTCGAATTCCCGATTAGGACTAGACTTGACGCTCTAGGCCACGATTTTAACCAGGTTTGAAAAGATCAGTCTGAATCGTGGGGAATCTTGGAGAAGATTGCAAGAACGGTCAAGTATTCTCATCGACAGTAATTTATTGTAGTTGATACACAATGGAAACGCTTGAAAAACATTAACGAAAAATTTATGCGTCCAATTCCCCTTTACCATACCTTATATATAGCTCTCTTGCTCACAGTTCCCCCCTCCGATCCTTCATGCCTCCTACTGTCATTTGAATTCAATACAGTTCCCACTACCACCCCAGTCGGGCTAGCTACGACACGTAGCATCTTGCTGGTAGGGACGTAGACGGTACTCAGCGTGACATTGACAGTCGTGCTGACATACGAGTCAGAGAATCTCGCTGATACTGTTGAGGGAGTGGGCGCGACGATCAGGTTCCTATCACTACAATGGAAGATTGTGGTTGTAAAAATCGTGGTGTAATAAATGTATTCGGGCGCACAATTTGTCGCTGTCACTGCGCAATCCGTCACCGTGCTAGTACCCGTACCGGTGATAGTAACGACCTCTGTGCGGGTCCCTTTCGCAGGATTCGGCCTTGTGGGAACTGCACCACTGGAAGGCTCGCTGGTCACCTTCACTACGTCGATTACGATCGTCTGAGGGACCGCTACCGGGAATGCTGGTGGGTCAGGGAGGACGCCTGCCTCAGTTGCAAAAGGAGGGAAGCTTGCAGGCTCGCTAGGTTGCATCCCTATGCGGAGCGGCGACGTAGCGCTAGGGGAGAAGATGGTGCTAGGCTGGGGGAGGGTAGGTTGAATACTCCATGTGAGGACAGTGAGGGGGTTAGAACCCCCGGGCTTAAAGTTGAGTTCGTTATTCACGCAGCTGTAAAGGTCGGCAGGAATGGAGGTGTAGCAGCTGCAGTAGGCATATGTTTGGAATCTGCAGTTGCCGAGAACTTTTAGCTATGCAGATGCTCCTTGTGACGTGCCCTACTATGAGAAAACCTAGACATACACGTATTTAGAGCAATCTTGGTAGCCGAATTTGGCATCTGAGCAATTCGCATCGGTACTTTTCGTGGCCAAGCACTCATCGTAAAGTTGAGAGTAGCGGGCGCATGTTGACGCGGCCACTTGACCCACGTATGCAGTCCTGTCAGTCTAAAGTCAGTAAGGTTCTTTTTGCTTAATTTCATTACAGATGAACGATTCTGGCACACAATTGGGCAGAGCACGTTGTAAAATCATTCTGAGAGTTCCCATTGCAAACACCATCAATGACCTATCTATCGTCAGTAATCGGAGGGCCGTTAAGAAGCTTCTACCGGGCACTCACTGCAGTCTCATTAATATCTGGTGCTGCCGATATGCAATCCCGGCGCACAATGTTATCGTCGGGTGTGCTATCTCGCGAGGGTAGTGAGACGTAAGAGATAGCAAGCGTTGGCTGAGCGACTAATATGATGGCTACTATGACCAGCATGGCGTGGACTGTTCAAGATCGATTCCTGAAACGTCGCGGATGGAATCGGAGACACCGGGAAGGTTTTATGGCGAGCGAAGGAGCAAGAAGTAAGATGTTTCTCGTCAATGATAGTCTCCGCCATGATCATTTATATGGTTGTGGTGGCGGGAGCAGGCAGGTTGACATTCCTCGCTTGTGGCGAATCTAGGATGCCAGCCTAGCCACAGCATTTCCGTGCTGTTTGCACCAGTCCGAGGAAGTCAAGTAGGCTCTGGACACGTTCTGAGATATCGCAGCAGGTGTTTGGGTCTGCCTTTGAAACAAAGCATGAGTGATTGTGGGCAAGCCGTCGTCGGCGACAATACTCTCGGCAAAAACAGAGAAATTTTACGCTCAAGTTGAAGTATAGCGAGAGGTAAGATGAATTAGCAAAGTATTCGCTGCTTTGCTTGGTCGGTATTCGACGACAAGACATAGCTGTTGGGTACAAACGCTGACAACTACGACAACAAGAAGACTCCTGCTGAAACGCAGTAAGGACTCCGGCAAGACGAGACTAAGCACCTCTCGAACCGTTAAGACGACTGATTTGAAGACCAGAGTTTCAACTTCGGCCCTGGGACGATATTAGACCTCGTCATGCACGTTTCCCATGATCACACAGTCGCTGAGTTACCCTGGAGCATCCACCGCGGGTGCCTTCTGCAAATTAGACGTGATAGTTGTACGTGGCTGCCGCCAAGGACCACCTTAAGGGATTCGGGCCGAAATTGACGCGTCTATTCGGGGTATCCGACAGGTCCGAGGAAACCATCACAGTAAAGCCGCTGTCTGCCTTGCCGGGGGGCACGCTATAAAGTCCCAAAGGCGTCTCTTAGAGGCACTGAGGCAGTCATCTTGTGCACCGCTACCGCTCGGCCCACATACAACCGCTTCATTCCCGACGAGACTGGAGCGCGCATGCAGTCTCGGGCCGCATGAAGGCCATGACCCATCCCTGCCCCAATCGCTAGGCGGTCGACTGTCTTTGACCTATGAGATGATGAGCCTAGATGAAGTGTTATAGGGGGGTGATCTCCTGTCAATGATAGGTGCAGCTTGAAAGGCACCGCCGTTGATGGTCTTTCCTGCGTTTCCTCCTATCATAGACAAGATTCGCTCCAGAGATCGTGTGGCCATTCAACATAAGGCCTCCTGGCTGACAGTGCATCACAAGTCGACCAAGGTGGAAAGTCCAAAGCCTGAGCTGAAGAAAGTCCCATCGTTGTCTGACCAGATGAACCAAACTTCAACGGTTTCGTATCACACTTATCTGCTGAAAGGTGTCCTCGTGCTAGAAGACCCGTGGCTGCGAGAGGAAGAGCCTGGATTTGAAGACGCGCTCGAGGTCGATCGAGCGCCGTCAACAGTAGAGTCGCCTTTGTAGTGATTCCAAAACCTAGCGACAGCATGCTGTGCTACCGAATTATTATCGTAACGCGCACGATAGTAGGTAAAGACGGCGAATTGATCCTTGGTCATTATGTAAGTGTTTGGCTGAGCTTGTATTCGTCGCCAGGTATCGCTGATACTCCGCTCGAGCAGAGTGTTTACTGCAGGAGGGATCTGGCCATTCTGGTTTTCTTTGGCAATTTCAAGCGCCTTAGCTAAGGTAAGTTGGTTTCCGGACGGGCCTCCCATTTTATGGAATTGACGAATTCTGTGGAGAATGTGGAACTGCGAGATTGATTGATATGAATCCGAAAGAAGAATGTTGAATGAGGCAGAAGAGGAGAGGGTCTGCTAGTTGAAGAACAGAGAGCATGATTTCAAATTCAGGAGCCGTGACTGTATTAGCATCGAAAGACGCCGCTAAATTGTACGTCAGAAAGCCAAACGAGACAAGAATGAATGACTCGGGTAAAAACTTCGAGCGAGGGAAAGCATATGGCAAGAACTGTAGCGTTCGCGCAAAGTTTAAGACAACATTACACGAGACGCAAAGTGCATAAGCTTCACTAGCACCCACTCAAAGGAGTCGAACTCCTTGCCTATGAGAGTCTGACAAGGACGTGTAATCCGTCTCAAACTCCGACGGATAAAGTCTAAGTGTGTGCTCTATGAAGAAAAACGAGGAGCAGCGGTAAGGCTGGCTGGCCGGGTTGGCACCAAATCAGATTCCCTCGGAGGATTATTAGTGCCCTGCATGATGCATGATGACAGCGATCGGGGTAGTTCGCGTTATCGAAAGCTCGAAAGGGTGTCTGACGGGAGACTAGCTAAGGAGGTTTGGTAGTGATGGAGCTAGATACGTCAAATTCTGTAGCCTTCTGTAGCCTTTGGCTTCCTCGGGCTCGCCAAATTGTATCCCAGCACTGCGAGATTAGCAAACTCAATTCGTCAAGCCGGTTGGCCAATAGCCGCGGTGGAGTTCCCTACCTACCGTCTGGATAGTTCGATTAATGCTCATAAAGGGTTGAGGTGCGATGGACGCGTCTTCAGCCATGGTGACCAGCATGAACCACGGGGGATGCACGCGCACGCTATGATGCACCGATCCTGCCATCTCCAACGACCACACATCACCAGGCGTCCAGACGAAAAGCCGAACAACCAAAGCAGGATGGACCTTCCCCGACTTGTCGTAGAAAGTACGCAGGCGACAGGCGACGTTACATATCGTTATCTTGCACGAATCGAGGAGTTGGAAGGGTGGAGGTAGGGCAGGAGGCATGTGTCAATCGATCCACGATCGGCGAACCAGACGGCAAGAGGCGAGACTGCGAGCCAGGTGGTTCATCCCATGGTTACCTTAGCTTTCACGTGGGAACGCTATGCCGGGTACACTACGCCATAGCGCGGGGCCTCTTCCCTCAATTCAACGTCCTGTCCCCTTTTGACTTCGGTGGGACGACAGCTCCCGTCCAGAGCCCAGACCAATGGCGCCAGGCCACATTGCCGGGAAGAGACCGGTTCTTGGAGATGCTCTGGTCGAGTGGATCGACTTTCGTAAATGCGCTGGAAAGCATGCAGGAAGCTGACCCAACTGTTTAGCGAAAGTAAGACAAATGCCCAATGGGAACATTCATTATTGACTTCGATGAGTTGTCGCCAGGCTTGACCAGGCCCAAGGTGGGGGTCCTCGAGCGCCCCATTCACCTTTTTGGGGAGAAAAGCAAGCAGTTCCCTCCGATGCCTTGTATTGCCTGATATTGCACATCTGACCGTTCCTCTGGAGTTGAGGCTCAACTTATGCACGTCGACCGTCTCGTCACCACGCCTTGGCCCCGTTCGGGGGCGATCTTCATTATGGGGAAGCATGACAGGATTAGCTTCCACACGGGAGATGTTAGCTTCCACATAAACGCTCCTCTACTTGCAAGGATAAGGCTTCCGGTAGCCTCCTGCGACGTCAAATTAGACTTCTCGCGCGTTGGCCTTGCATGAAGCGTGGATCCTCAGCGACATCCACGTTCCTCTTTGACCATGGCACAATCAAATATCGATAAGTCCTAGACGCAGTCATCTTAAAATGCTTCCTCTACCTCGTCTCCATACTTCGGCTAACATGATAGAACCCTGAACCAGAATGATTCCTGTCCCGTGATCGCCATGCATTGAACGCGAGATGAGAAGCCGAGTAGAACATACTGTCAGACACAACCTGCTAACTTTGCGTTGTGGTTGATGCTGTGCCTCAATTCATCAGGCGTCCGCAAGCATAGCCTCTTGTGGTTAGCATCCTTGGGGTATCGTTAGCATAAATAAGATTCGAAATAAGATTCCACCATATGAGCAAAGTGAACCAGAGATCCTGAGACTTTAATCTCATGGGCTTCGTCGTCGTCGTCATAAGTCGCCGATATCGTGATCCACAATGGAAAAGCGAGACCGAGAATTAAACCATTGCAGGGCCTTGCCAAGTGAATTTACCTGAAAAGTCTTGGAAGCTTTAGGTACTTTGAGGTTCGCGAGCTGGTTAGCTTACATATGAGGATGTCGGCAGCCACTGGAGCTGGGCTACCGGTTCTTCGTGGAACTCAAATAAAAGTATCCCTACGACAGTAAGTTCACTGGATCTTGTGGGCCCAAGATAGATTGGATCGAGTCTTGATGCTTTGCTCTTTTTGATTACCGTGATGCATGTAGGGCCGCATTATTTAACATTGATGAAAGTTCTCTCGGAAATTAGCTGAAACGACTCCATCCAAGGAAAGAGAGATCCTTGTCTCGAGAGTCGGTAGAAGGGGTCACCCCCCAACCGAACACACCCTCCAACCGAACGGCTCATAGGGCTGAACTGTGGCTTAGAACATCATTTTTGCAACGTCACTTTATGAGAAAACTTTGTATATGAAACTTATGTAAATTTTGATTTTGGGAAGATTTTATATGAGGCACTTTTCAGTATCTCGCGCGGTTGTAAGGATATAGGGGGGGTGTTCGGTTGGGGGGTTTGTTCGGTTGGGGGGTGAACCCTTCTAACCTAGATCCCGAACATTATTGGAGAGATCAGAGAGAATTATTTGATGTGACTTTCCCACCTATAAGGGAAAGTAGACATACTGGGGTGATGGAGTGAAGGAGTGTAGGAATGCAGGATCGCATTTCGACCCTATCTCCACTAGAATAACCGTGGGCTAGAAACAACACGTGATCGAGATTTGCCAAGCCGGAGACACGTCGGCCCTACGAGCACCAAGCTGACTGACTGACCGAGGGACATGAAGATACCGATCATGAAGATACTTCATGGTATTGTAAATGTATCTCCGACATAGCCCAAAAATGGCACATTGAGCCACGTCATTCAAACTCTACACCTGAGGAAGAAGCCCTCAAACGACATGAAATCTTTCCAGCTCTTCCGAAAAACGCTGCCTACACTGCAGCGAACCCTCACCACAGCCATTACTGTACAAAGAGCCCGCCCCTCCCCTGTTCTAAAGAAAATCGCCAATACTGCTCGACGAAGAGCCCTCACATCACAATTCCGCCAACGCCGTCCTTACTCTACCGACCCAAAAAAACCGTCCTACAATCCAACCCCCCATCTCAACTCCCCCTCCCCGTCACTCTCCCTCTCCCAACGGCTGCGAAAACTCTCCCGCGAATATGGCTGGTCAGGTTTTGGCGTCTACCTACTACTTACCGCTCTGGACTTCCCATTTTGTTTTGCCGCCGTGAGGGTTCTGGGTACGGATCGGATAGGACGTTATGAGCATTTAGTGGTTGAGTGGGTGAAGAGTATGGTTCCCGAATCCGTGGTTGAGAGGTGGCGGGAGATACGGGAGAAAATGAAAAGCACAGTGGAAGATAGTGGGGAGAGGGGGGCTGTGAGTGTTGGAGGGATGGCGAGTGAGGAGACCAAGGTGGAAGGCTACGGGGTCTCTATGGAGGGAGCGGAGGTGGGAGTTGTACCAGGGTATGATCATGGTGTGAAAGAGGCGGAGAAGCTGAATAGGAGTGAGAGTGCTAGTAAGTGCTCATTAGCGATTACCCCCAATTGGAATGGCTGGGAAGAGGATACATATTGACAAGTAAACAGGCATCTGGACGCAACTAGCACTGGCATACGCTATACACAAGTCATTCATCTTCATAAGGGTCCCTCTCACCGTTGCCGTAACGCCAAAAGTCGTCAAAGTGCTCAGAGGCTGGGGGTGGGATATTGGGAAGGGGAGACCGAAAGGGCCAAAAGGCACTTAGTAGTAAGAATCTACCATTCGAAAGTGGGACGAACCGTGTATCATATAGAGAGTATGTCTGTTGCCCACTCAACTCACCCACATTTAGGACTAGATTTCAGGGGAAGTTTCCCCTTGGTCCTCTGGGCTCAAGAGCAATGGATAGCTAGCAAACATGTTTGTGGGATCACAGAACTCTAATCATAGCAGTGGGCTCTATGTAAAAATTCGAGCTATCAATGTACATACGGCCAGAGTCCTATAGACCAATGCTCCACCAGTCGTTACATACATTGTAACTATAAGGCACAATGACTCATTGCCCATGTCTTGTTCAAGTCTGAAATCCACACATATGAATGAATGTTCGTCAATCTTTGACGGAACAGCAACTCAACCCGGGTATCTCGCGTAATAACGCCATTTCGCACACACATGAGAAAGCGCCTTATGTAGATGAGACAAGGACGAAAGCTCCTATGTTCAGAGAGCCCCCAAGGACCGTCTCGCGGTATTCACTGCTTGCTGAGCAGTTTTGCCATTCACAGATGCACCCTTTGCACCAACGATCTTGATCTTTTTACCATTCACCCCCGGTCTCGAGAAAATTGATTTGGGAGTCGCCGCGGGTTTACTGCTCTCTATACTCGACTCAACGGGTGGAGGTTCATTTGAAGAAGTATCGGACCCAGAGAGAATATCTTCATCGCTATTCGCCCACTGCATAGCCTTCATTTTTGCTTTTCGATTGTCTTCGGCAAGTCTCAGCGCGGGATCTAGGGGTGGTGTCTTCAGCTCAGACTTCGGATCTTCTTGCTTAGAATTTCTCGGTGTTGCAGGAGGAGGAACCTTTACGTTGGCTTTTGCATGGTCTTTCGCGGATTTGGTCGCGACTTTGGAACTTGAAACTTCCAAGTCGATATCATTCTTGAGCGCTGAAGGTGGCTTTCGGGGAGTTTTGTCGGAGGAATCTGAGTCATTGGCCGAAACAAAAGTGACAGACCGAGAAGGTCGGGCAGTGGGCGGAGGCTTGTCGCCATGGTTTCTTTGGCTCGAGACCACATTTGCTCTGCTGGTCTTAGAGTTGTTCTTGGTCTGGGGGGAATCCTTAGAAGGCAGCTCCACAAGGGTAGCAGGGCTCGATGGGATGTCCTCTTGGGTACGCTGGGCTATGTACTTAGGGAGCTGCCGTTGGCCTGGAGGCTTGTTGACTGGCATGACCGAGTTGGCCTCCTCGACCTCTGAGTCGCTAGCTGGTTCTGTGTACTTTACTGCTTTCTTTCTAGTGTCTTTCGCCGGAGCAGTAGAAGGCTTTCGATCTTGTCGCTTTCGAGCAGGGAAATCTTCATCGTTTTCTTTCTTTGACCTCTTCTTCTTTGGCACGTGCAGTTGCTCGCTAGGAGTAGCTGTGGGGAAATCCGACTGCAAGATTATTGGAGCCCCAGCTCGAACAACATTTGCCGCAGGCCTCGTCGATCTTGGTACAGGTGGACGACTGACGATTGCGGCCAGTTTGGATTTGGACACCGATAGAGTTACCGGCTGAGACTTCCCAGTGATTCTGGCCTCAGTGCTGAAGTATCGATCACTCAGCTTAGCATCTTCCAGCATTTGCTCGAGCTGAGTGAGCTGCTGTCCATTGATGCCACTATTTGGTGGTACGACGAAATCTCGCTGACTTGAGTCTGTTTCCAAGAGACTTGAACCTAGGGGGCCAATATTCGGTTGCATGAACTCATTCGTCTGGAACGTGGATGTTGATTGAGACATCGTTGGATCCGGGTACTCATAAGCAATGCCATTGCTAGTGAAACCCTGAGCAGGAGCTTGATCGTCTTGATGAAACATGTCTGCAATCGGAGCCATATTGTGACCATATTCCTGCTGATGCTCATAGCTCTCTTGACCTCCAGGTTGACGCTGAAAATTTTCAACGTGGTTATTGTCAGCTCTCTGACTCCTTGCCTTGCCGTTAGATTGTACTCCAGGCTGGTCCATTAGAAGCATTGGGTCTATGGCCATATCTGCATCTGCATTGTTTCTAATCTCTGAGTCTTCTGTGCTATTTGCCATTGGAGCAACGTAATCTTCTTCATCTACGTAGTTGTCATCTAACGCGGGATCTCTGGCTTTTGCTCGTTCGGCCTCATCTCTTCGCCGGCTCAAACGTCTAGACTCATGTGGGTGATCGTCTCCGGCCCTCTTAATCCAGCCGAGATTAGGGAGACTGAAGTTGACAAGACTGTCCACACTCCTGGGGTCAGCCACTTTCTTGGTGTCATGACCCAAAACTGTTCCAGTGGGCTCATGCGGTCTCATTCCAGCTTTCTTCCTACAGGCTCCGCAGGAACAGATCTTGAGACAAGCAGGACATTCCCATTCCGAATCTTCCATTACATTCTGCGGCATCAAGTCAAACATCCGAAACAGACTTCCATAGCTGTAATGACGGTCACACTTGCTACAGGCGGCCACCTTCCACTGAACCTCTGGGTAGAGTGAGACGTGTTCAATGACCCAGCCTTTGGGCAATTTCTCTGCTCTAGTCTTTTTAGAGCTTGATTTCTTCACGTGACCCTCATCGTCTACTTCAACCTCTACATCGTCCCTGTCTTTGTCTTTCTTAGCAGCCGCGGCACCGGGATGTCGTTTCTCATAAGCTGTCATGACTGGTTGAGGTATTGTAGGATCAATGAAGGGCCTAGCCTTCAGTTGCTCTTGACAAACTTGAGCAAGAGTTTTCTTGCTCAGGTTCTTTCTTTCAGTTTCGAGGGGCAATGGTGACTTCTCATTAACGCCACCTTCGAAATCAATGATTAAATGCCGCCAAGCGTCGTGTTTGAGGACAAGGTCATTCCAAGGGAACTGTTCCACCCATTTGTATTTTGACAGGCAAGAACAACTCCGACCCATCGCGTAGCAGTCCATGCAGACGTCATACGCATCTTCGTCGCCATTTGGAAGTGATGTGATACAAGATGTACAGGTCAAGAATCGGTTGAATATATTACTACGACAATAGGAACATGTGACGAAGCTGTCATAAGGAAGATACTGGCCTCGTTTCTCGGTCTTTGCAACGGGATCGAGCATTTCAGTCAGCAGTATCTCCGTGTATAGTGCAAATAGTCGTTTGAAGTCTTTCTGAAGCTGGCGGATCTTGAGACTGTGACCAAGCTCATAGTGAATTTGCGGATTTCCAGACTTCTTTTGTGCTTGAACTTGTTTGAGCTGATCGTAGTACTTTTCGAGAGCGAAGTAGATGATAGCTTTGTTTTTGTATTGTTCATCGCGGCAGACCATCCTTGCACGTGGTAAAGCCTCATGTAAAGCCATCTCGAGCGTCTCAACTGTGGTGCGATTCCAAGCGGCTTTCATGGTTCGTGTGCCACGATTCCATACTTGATGTGGCGCTAGAGGAGGAATCAGAATGAAGTCTCCAGCCCTCTGATCTGCGATGTAGGCTTTGAAGGGTGCAGCCTTCCAGGCATTGATTTGCGCAAAGTGGGACTCCACTTCGATATCGTGGCCTAATGTTGACAGCCAGTATTCCGAGACCAGGTGTCGATCATTGGTCTCAGTCATAAACCATATTGATGACCCAGGCTTCGTAGGCCTGCCATCTTCAACTCTTACATCAGATGTCTCGACCATGAGATTTTGGCCCAAGCTCGCACACATCTCACGGTGAGCAGGCGTATAAGTACCCTCATGACCAATGTAGCACATCATATTATCTGCTCTCATGGCTGGCGGAAGACAACTCATCAGATCACCTGCTCTAGCCGCTCCCCACTCTTGAACGCTGTTTGAGCCTGGCCCGCCAAACTCACCAGTACTCTCATTCAGGTAGAAGACACTTGGAGGAATCTGTTCCTTCAATTTGTCATGCCATATTGATGGACAGTCGATGTCTTTCAGGTATATCCTTTGTCGGTCGCGTTCCTTATAATTGTCTGGGGTCCACTGATCCGTGAGCTTAGACATATTGTTGAGATAGTGGCCAATTGAAATTGGCATATTCTGATACTTATTCAAATTGCGAGCTTGCTCAACTGTAGGCTGTCATTAATTGATGTTCAAGCGATAGAAAGCAGCAAAGCGGCTCACATTTCTTCCCACAATTATCCTGTAGCCATTGACTTGTGAAAGTCCATCGATCGAGTCGATGCTGAAACCCCTCAATCACCAAAGGCTTCCCTCCAAGAATGACATGCAGCAGAACAAGTTTGTCGAAGGAGTCCAAGCCTTGTTCCTCAATCATTTCACAGGATATCCTTGTGACATACTCGAAATTTGGTGTTTCCTCCACTAGTTGCGCAAGGTCAAGGTCTGGTGGAATGGGGTCAAATGCCGCTGACGGTCGCTGAGAAGGCATGACTGGGATGATTTAGAGGAGGTGGTCAGACGATGATGAATTGTGCGCTGCTGCTCTGGAATTGGAAGCCCCAAGGAAACGCGTCGAAGTGTCGAGTGGGGGAGGTTTGAGTCACCTCGCATCACGAAAGCAATTGGGTTTGTATTTTCAACAAGGCTCTCATGCATAAACAACAGCGACCCCAAGTGATCCTATGAGAGAATGCATATGAGCTAATGGTCAAAATTGACCGAAGGTCTATATCAATCAGAAGATTGACCTCAGTGAAGTATCAAAGCTCGCTTGAAAGTGAGCTTTCCGCACGCCAAGAAATGCGGGCCCTGAGGAAGCCACGAATCACGTGCCAATCGCGCCAAGAATCTACTTGAGGCTTCAAATGATACTACACTCGTCATGTAAAGTATTCACTCGTTTGATTCAATCGTGTATTTATGCATGTTTCTTCTGTCTCCCTGCTTTCTTTCCGCGCATCTCGTGCATAGCAGCATTGAGGTCTTGAAGATTCTGGTTCTTCGCTCTAATCTCCTTCCGTTGTCCAAGGTCGTTTTTATTTTAGTGAAGAATCAGCAGTAGAGCTTTGAGAGGCGGATGGCTTGCAGAGCGCGACAGCTTTCTTGGCGATCATGAGGATCGTACTTTGTCAATGAGCCTTCTGAGCTCTCTTGATATAAGTACAGTAGACCTCTATGTCTGCATCTCCGGAATTCGTTAATCTAAGATTCTCAAATATGAATTCTGTGAGACGACTTGGTCATATGTGTGACAGGTTTCTTCTGAGCAAAGGAGGCAATGTACAATTTTGCCAAACGAGCCAGTGGCTTCACTCAAAGTCGGCTGCAACTCTAGGCTTCCGGCACCAACCATACTGTTCTCTTCCCGAGTCAAGCAAAGGAGCCTCAGCCCCCCCAAAGCGAAGCCAGATTCCTTTACAACTAGGCAATCTTCATCAGCAACGAGCTTATACTAGAACTCAAGCTAAGACACCACCTGCTCCGAGTCCTACACCACCAGCATACCAACCACCTAAGCAAGGCTTTCTTTCCAATCTTCCCCAGTCCTGGATTCCCTATGCGGAGCTGATGCGGCTAGACAAGCCAGCTGGAACGTACTACCTCTTCTTCCCCTGTCTCTTCTCCACACTTCTAGCAGCCTCATACACTGCTTCAGCTCCTCTGCCCGTTTTGACCACCACACTTTGTTTCTTTGGCGGTGCACTCATCATGCGCGGAGCTGGCTGTACCATCAACGACCTCTGGGATCGAAATCTCGATCCTCACGTGTCTCGTACACGTCTTCGACCTATTGCTAGGGGTGCTGTCGCACCGTTCAAAGCCTTGACATTCACAGCTTTTGAACTACTGGCAGGGCTGGGAGTGCTCTTGCAATTTCCAACCTCGTGCCTTTACTATGGAATACCCAGTCTGCTTTTAGTCGCAACCTACCCGCTCGCTAAACGAGTGACGCACTATCCACAGTTTATCTTGGGCTTGACATTTTCCTGGGGTGCCATCATGGGCTTTCCAGCTCTAGGTGTGGACCTTACAACGGATTCCGCTGCTCTTCTGTCGGTGGCATGCTTGTATGCTAGTTGTGTGTCTTGGACTGTTTTGTACGACATGATTTATGCTCACATGGACATCAAAGACGATGCTAAAGTGGGGATCAAAAGCATTGCATTGCGGCACGAAAAGGAGACGAAAGCTGTCTTGTCGGGCCTTGCATTGGTTCAAATAGGATTACTAGCTGCAGCCGGTGCTGGGCTGGGTTTGAGTCCAGTGTTCTTCGTCGGCAGCTGTGGGTCTGCGGCTGCTACCTTAGGACTCATGATATGGAAAGTGAGACTAAAGGAGGTGAGCAGCTGTTGGTGGTGGTTCAAGAGTGGAGCATTATTCACTGGAGGTGGTATCGCTAGTGGCATGCTTGCAGAATACATGTTCCACCCTCGCTCTGATACCGGAGAGGCAGAAGCAGAAACAATCAGAGACGGGCTCGAGGCCTTAGGGCCACGGTAGGCCAACGTCGGCATTCACATACTTAATATATGAATTGACTGTCCAGGTCAGAACGCCGGGCTATTGTGTCGCTTCATCCCTGGAAACGATGCTAAAGAATCATGATCGCTCACCACCCCCACCTCTTTGACTCCTACCACCCCGCTGTCCTCTCTGATTACCTTCGCCGCTTGCACCGTTTGGCTGGGTACCACCAAGACCATCTCCAGTGCCCATAGTCAATGCAGCTGTCGCTAGCCTGTTGGAAAGGTCGATCTGTGTACGAATAGTGTTTGCTAAATAGGAGACAACCAAAACATCTTGGATGTGATTATTGCTAAAGCATATTAGAATTTCGATTGTTGGTGAGCGCGAGAGGGGAACATACAAATCTCTTTCAATATCTTCCGGATCCACTTTTGGTGCCAGTGCTAATGCATTCATCAAGAATTGTCCCAGAGCACTGCTTGGCGGCGTCTCCTCCTCGATCACTGCCTCCACATACTTCGACACTCGATCCAGCATGCCTAGAACCTCCTCAATAGCCCTTTCCAATGACTCAATGTCTGTCATGACATTGGCCGTCCTATCTTTGCTGTCCTTCGCACCGGATATCAATTCCAAGCCGCTCTTCTCAGCCTCTCCATACCGAATCACGTGTGGTACCGGGGTGAAAGCTGCGCTGTCTGCTGCTCGTTCCGCTGTCACACCTACAGGGGCAGATATGTATGTCCGTGCCTCGATCTCCTTCCCTGCATCGGTGCTGATTGTCAAATGTACAGCTGGATGCGGCCACGTTCCGTCCCCTTGCCCGCCATAGAAATTCTGAATAAGCGCAGAGAACGTATTGAGCTCTGCAGATGTAGCGTACCACCCAACAAGTACCTCTTTGGGATTTGCTTTTAAATGCAAGGCGAGCATTTGCTTTTGGTAGTCCATATCGACTTCGACTTGCTCTTGGGTTTCAGTATGACCAACCGCGAAGCAGTTTCGTATCTCGACTTCTTGCCCATCTTCACTGCGGACGCCGAGGAGGGTGCCGATTACACGTTCTTGGTCTGCGTTACGGCGAAGGGAGTGATCAAGGATGGAAAAGATGGCCTAAGTAGTGGATGAGTAATCGCTTGGATCCGTTTCTCCATGAATACATGCCTGTGGTTGTATTATGACATTCAAAGGAGCGGTAGTTGGTTGAGATCCCACGGCGGCCGGACCAAGAGGTCTTGCTAGATGGAGAAAGGAGTCGGCTTCCACCATGTCTGGTGTTCCAGTTGCCTGCAGGAAGAGAGATTGATGTCACTTGTAGAATTTTACCGAGTCCAATGCCTCAGTAAAATTTACTGTATCATAAGTTGCGTGGCTGCTACGCGCTTCGGCGCACCGTGAAATCTGAGCGGCCAAAAATTGTGGGAAACGAAATCTTGGCGCCAAGCATCTAGGACCAATGTTTTCTATCAAATTCAATCCATTTCTCTTCATGCACGTTGTGATTCCATATTCAATGGCGCCAACTTCACGAAGCAGAGGGAAGCCTCGACGTGGCGGTGCCCGTGAGTTTGGGAAGGGCACCAGAGGCTCAGGTCAGGGAAGGGGCAGAGCTACGCAACGCACGAACTTGAGACACAAGAACGCTTTCAAATCGACCAGAATTGACGATGAGCCGGCTGACAGCTCTGAGATCAATGACGTGGAGTCCGACTCACTTGATGAGAAAAAGTCCGAAGAAGACCTTGGGGCTTCGAGCGACAGCGACGGCAGTATACAGGCGGAAACTATACCACCATACAACTCACTATTACAATCCCTGACCACCAACATACAGCGTGGTGCGCCCCAGCGCAAAAAGCGGAAGCTGGATTCGGCTGATGAGACCCAGGAAGCACACAGCATGTCAGAATTCAAATTCGACGAAGTAGAAGAGCCTGAAGAGGTAGAGGCCATTGGTACAGATGATTCTGACGTTGAAGAGCAAGAGCAGAATTTCGATCCTTTTATTAAGCATGTAGAACTAAACACTGAGGTGTTGGAGAGCTTCATACAGGCCGTGAAAAGCAATAATTGGTCAACAAGCAGGCCGAATTCCCATTCGGAGTGGTCGCACGTATTCCAGCTTCCACAAATCCCGACCGCTCCTCTTGGATCTGGACCTAGTGCTGCCTCAAATACAGAAGCCCTATTTCTCAAGCAGAAGCTTCAAAAGCCTGCAAAGAAACTCTTTGAGCCTTTCAATAACCTCACCAGGAATTTAGCCTTCTCTATCTTCCACTACCGCGACGTATTATTTCCATGTAGAACCTCAGAAAACGGTGCTATCCTTCGGAAGCTGACATGTCTACATGGAATTAATCACATCTTTAAAACCCGAGACAAGGTTATCAAGGACAACGCTCGCCTTACCAAAGACAACGCAGAATTAGATCTGGAGCTTCGAGACCAAGGCTTCACGCGCCCTAAGGTACTGTTTTTGTTGCCGACAAGACGTTCCTGCGTCAATTATGTCGAGACCATCATTTCGCTCTGCGAGCCAGAACAGCAAGAAAACAAAAAGCGATTTCAAGAGTCGTACGCTTCAGGGGAGCGAGTCTCGGAAGACAAGCCTCAGGATTTCCAAGAATTGTTTAATGGCAACGATGATGATATGTTTCGCTTAGGCTTGAAGTTTACGCGAAAAACAGTCAAATATTTTGCACATTTTTACAACTCAGACATCATCTTCGCAAGTCCATTAGGACTCCGTATGGCGCTCGGGGCGGACGATCCTAAAAGGCAGGACAGCGACTTCCTCAGCTCGATCGAGATCGTTGTCGTGGATCAAGCAGACGCTGTTTTAATGCAAAATTGGGAGCACATTGAGTACATATTCGACCGTCTTAATCTACAACCAAAGGAGGCTCATGGCTGCGATTTCAGCCGTGTCAGAAATTGGTACCTTGATGGTAATGCGAGATACCTTCGACAGACCGTCTTACTTTCTACATTCAACTTTCCTTCCCTAAACAGACTTTACGCCAAACACATGTTCAACGTTGCAGGAAGACTAAAATACTCAAGAGCGATGGATGGCGCTATGACCGACCTAGAGATATCTCTGAAGCAAACGTTTTTGCGCTTCGATTTTAGTGCTACGACTGAGGAGCCAGAGAACCGCTTTCGGTATTTCACAACAACTGTGGTTCCATCCTTGACTAAAGCCTCGAGACAAGACTTTACACGGGGCCAAGGTGTGTTGATCTATCTCCCGTCCTATGTCGATTTTGTCCGCGTTCGCAACTACTTGGCCACCTCTGCGGTCACCCAGAATATCTCTTTTGGTTCTATCTCTGAATACGCTCCTGCACGAGATGTTGCGCGTGCTCGTAGTCATTTCCTCTCTGGCAGGCATTCGGTACTGCTGTACACTGAGCGAGCTCACCACTTCAGACGCTATCATCTGAAAGGAGTCAAAAGAGTCGTTATGTATGGTCTGCCTGAGAACCCAATCTTTTACAATGAAATCATCGGAGGCTTTTTAGGCGCTAGTGTTGCAGCAGCTAAAGTCGGTGAAAGGGAAACGAATGTTAAAGCACTTTTCTCTAGGCTAGATATACTGAAGCTTGAGCGGATCGTTGGTAGTGCAAGGTATCTCTCGATGCTAAAAGAAAAGGGCGGTGACATCTTTGATTTTGTGTGAATAGAGTAGAGCACACAATACGAGAGTCTGAGCACTTCATGTACAAATGCGTACTAGAAGTCTGCAATCCATCGAGCTTTGGAGATTGAACCTAGCAGTCGTGTTCTTAAGAAATCTTTAGCTAAGGACGCGCGACCAATGTAAACTCCAAACCAATCAATGACGATGAATCACAACGATCCCCATGCCCCAGTTTACGCCCTCCACAGGCCTCACTATCACAAACCCTCTGGTGCTTTACCGCACCCTCCTCGCAACAAGGCGAATCGACCCTGATCCGGCCCAACATAGACTTGCGTTGCACCTGCAAAAGCTGTACTACCGGCTGAAAGACTACGAACCTGAAGTTGATTTCAGCCATCGGCTTGACCAGCTCAATCGTATTGTTAAGCAATCACCATCGCTACAAGCTAACTCAGAGTTTGACATTCCTAAGAAGGAAGTCCGCAATGGCGTATTTTCTTCATTCCGACAGCAGAAGGAGAAAGCAGGGGCCACCGCGCTCACCAGGATGTTGACGAGCCATGAGTCCGCGGTCCAGTTGCAATCGCCTCAGGGGTTGCTACTGTATGGGGATGTCGGGGCTGGGAAGAGTCTGCTCGTGGATCTGCTTGCAGACAGCTTGCCTAATCGCAAGAAACGGAGATGGCACTTCAATACCTTCATGTTAGAGACATTCGCAAGACTAGAACAATTGCGGGAAAGCAGGGCGACTCCCTCAACAGGTCTGATTGCAGGCGATGGCCAACGTGAGGAACATTCTCTACTATGGCTAGCTAGGGATATGATCTCTACCTCTCCAATACTTTTCCTTGACGAATTCCAACTACCTGATCGAGCTGCGTCCAAAATTCTCTCTAATCTCCTTACTTCTTTTTTCCATCTTGGAGGTGTTCTCATTGCAACCAGCAATCGCTTGCCAGAAGAGCTAGCGAATGCTTCTGGGATAGAATTTGCACCGCCACCGTCCTCAAGGTTGGGTCTCATGGGAAACAAGTGGGGCTTGCTTGGGGCTGGAAGCCGAAGAGAGAGTAGTGAGAACATGTTTGCCGGTAAGGGTGACTTCGCCGCCTTTCTGGAAGTGCTCAGGGCTAGATGCGAGACTTGGGATATGGATGGAGGGAAGGATTGGAGGAGACGTGAAGCCGAAACAGTACTGAGTCCAGATGAAATGCCGAATGGCGCCGAGATCGATACTTATAATGAAGAATACGATGGCCTAGAGCCTATGTCAGCGGGCAATCTAGGCCTAGGATATGAACAGAGTCTTCATGTAAAATTTCAGAGCACTGAAATTGCGGGGAAGAAAACATCTAAAGCCATGAGTCCAAAACATTACTTTGCGAGACCGTTAAATTCGGCGTCTGAGAGAGAATTGATGCAGACAAATGTGAATTGGAAAGCGAGCGAACTTGTTGCCGTCTATGGCTCGACCCAAAATCGATCCCTTGACTCCGAGATACTGTGGGAGACCACGGCCCTGCGAGTCTACGGTCGTGACCTGCTCATCCCTCGCAGCCTCTCTGGCGTCACGAAATGGACCTTCGAAGAGCTCTGCAGCACAAATCTTGGCCCAGCAGACTACATTACCATCGCCTCTACCTTCCACACTCTAATCCTCACTGACGTCCCCATTCTGACCCTTCTCCAAAAGAACGAAGCACGCCGCCTTATCACCCTCCTAGACGCTCTTTACGAAGCGCGTTGTAAGCTTCTGGTCAGCGCGGAGGCTGGTCCAGACGACATTTTTTTCCCAGAAGCTAAAAGACGGTCTACGAGCGACGTTGACCAAGGGGCAGTGGGCGACGAAGTCTACCCCGAGACATTCTCAGAAATCTACCAGGATCAAACCTCCCCATTTCGGCCCAACGTCTCGTCATACACTTCTTCCGCCTCGCCACCCTCATACCCATCCAGTCCGCTACCCTCACCTTCTTCCCAAGCAGCCTCAGCGCGCTCTATCCTCGCCGACGAAGACAGCGATTTCGGCCTTGTCTACGGTGCCGGCCGTAGCCACAGCCCTAGTGACGGTGTCCCAGGTGCGGGCAATGAAATCGGCCGTCAACACGGACTAGACTTTGCCCGTACAGGAACATTTACTGGCGAGGACGAGCGCTTTGCTTATAAACGGGCGAGGAGCAGGTTGTGGGAGATGTGTGGCGCAAGGTGGTGGGCTAGAGAGGAGGAAGGGTGGTGGAGGCCGTTAGGGAAGGAGGTCAGGCGATGGGAGGGTGTTGTTAGCGAGTCTGTCGATTCAGCTGGCCACAACGAAACCCTAGGGGAGGTAAAAGCTGACGATGGCAATAGAGAAGAACTCTTCAGGCATGGTGCAAGTCCATTCCGTACCAGCCAAGAAGCACCACCCAAGTTTGGGTTTCAGCATGCTTGGGGTATGATGACTTGGGGGAGAAAGGCTGGAGCGTGGGGCAAGGGGCCTGAGGGCCTGGATGAAAGGAAGAAGAAAGACGAGGGATGAAATTGTTTTAGGGTAAGTAAGTTGGAACGATGAGCTGTGGCAAGGAAACCAAGCCCCCTGCTCTACCGCGCGGATCTTGTCTGTGCCTGAGTACACCCCAGCAAGTTCGCGCCGCTCCATCAGTTTTCAGCTGGCGGCGCCCAGTAACCCAGAACGTCGCAGTGTCATGGGTGTATCCTGGGCCCAACGGCGTGGAATTGGAGTTTGAAGAGTGCGACACAGCGAGCAGCAAGGCTATGCAAACTGAGGAAATGCGGCGAAGTGTCTGCGTTGGAAGGAATCGTGAAGGATGAAGACTCAGGGTTGGGAATCGCATAGGCTATGCTCAGGATCTTGCATGAAGAATGAGAGATGTAAAGTTATGTCATCCGAATCGTCAATAAAACCAACGAGTTGCTATTTCAAGATGTGCTAAGCCATCTTGTGCTGCGCGAAAGCCCCCCTTCCACGTGTGACGGACCCTTTGTGCCGTTTCATCCCTATCGTCGAGGCCGAGAAAGATCATGCAGGCGAAAAGAGACCTCAAATTTTCATGCAAATAGTCTGAGGTGTCATCCTACCCCGAGCTTAGCTCCTCTCACTCCATCCCGATTCAGCCAAGTTTTGAAAGGATTCAGTCTTCTTCGTTGGCCTTTTCATCCCTCACAATGACCGCGACGTCGTCCAAGTGCTTCAAACGGGATCTCGATTTCTCCTCATCGACAGTGTCCTTAGCATGATCATAGTGGCCCTCGTTGTGATGAGACTGCGCAGTCGTTGGAACAGCTACTGCATCTGTTGGCACTTCCGTTGGATTTTCGACTGCCTCTACAGTCGCGACGACTTCGAGCGATTCAACTTCATGCGTTTTCTCTAAGGTCTCCGGATTGGATGGGTCTGAGTCCTCGGACTCCCTCTTACGTTTGCCAAGGGTTTCCCCAACTCTAGTCGTCTGAGACTTTTCATCCTCTTTGCTGTCACCGAATACCATCGTTACAAAAGATTTCGCTTCCGATTTCTTTTTGATGTCCTATGTCCTTGAATACTAGGGCTGTAGGAGATGTTCCATCGTCTCTACCGACCTCGAATCGTAGGCCGCAGTCCAAATATCGCCTCCGAGTCCTCGTGCAATTTGGGGACGGTCAATGTATTGATGTCCGCTCGTGTCATTTGCTTGATATACGATTATCACTTCGCCGCTCATGTTGTAGTATTTGCCAACAATCTCTTTGACTCTATCAATGGTCATAGCGGATGGAATAGATCGCTTCATGCGGGGTCCACCGGGAAGATTGATGAGAAGCTTTGCTCTCATGATAGGCGGTAGTTGAGCGTTGATTGAAGTTCGAATGGATGTTTGAGACCTTTAGATGAATGAGTTGAGAGTAATTTTGTGATTATGAACGACTTGAAATTCTCATGTTGATGTGAAGAGCGCGAGATACTTCTTGTAAAGCCTAGATTGGTGCTGATCGTCTTCTGAGGTAGGCTCCGCGGCCGTTGACTTGGAGAATGTTCCAAGACCGAATGTCTTTGAGTTGAGAGGAGAAAGCGCTATGGAAATGAGAAATCGATGTTTCCTCAGTGAGCGATGCTTCGCTGCGCCCTTGAGTAGTGCCAGGAGGATGCGAGCCAAAGGCTACAATCTTTAGCCTCCATCAAGACACGCCCCGTTTTCCCATAGGAACTACTCTCTCACCTCTTAAAGCATGGAGCAATTTCTGAAGTCGCCCTTCGTTGCTTCATAGGGTACTTATGCCAGGCCTCCAAGATTCCCCAATTCGCTTCACTTCATGGATGAACCTCTTGCTAGTAATCTGTCCTCCTTTTGCCTTCCCACTGGCGACAGCCATAGGCGTATGCTCGTCAGGCACGTAAAAAGGGTTCTGTAACAAACGCACGTATGCTGTCTGTAGTGCTTTGAATGCCTAGATATCCCGTCAGCACTTCCATTCACTATGGGCCTTTTCGAGGACTCGTTTCCCGGCAAACGTTTCAGATAACCCACTCACAATTCTGACATCCCCATCTCCTATTCCCTTTGATCTTTTCACCCCACTTTCTGTCATGCTGCCAGTCTCTCCACTCCTCCCCCGTGCATCAATTATAATCGCAAACTTCGCCCCTGTGCCAGTCTGCCAGCCCCAGATACTCAGTGATTCGTCTATGGCCTGTAGCATGCCGAGGTCTTGATCTACTCGATTGCGGTCACGGGTACGAGCTTCGAAGATGTCGAGGGAGGCGTTGAGCATGAAGGAAAACTCAAGATATGCGCTCTTATTTGCGTTGTGGGGTGGGAAGAGAGCGATGTGAAGAGGGTTGTCCTATGGGCATCGGGTTAGCGTTGATGGTCTTCAGACAAGACATGAGGGAGCAGGGACAATACATGTTTGCCCATGATACCAATAGAGGCTATTGAGGGAGGCGCCATGATTGGTCACGGTTTTCGATGCTACGAGCGATTTGATAGCGAACTGATGTTTACATCGTTTACATCAAGTCAGGCTTAGGGCTAAACCTATTGTATGACATAGAACTACCCCGAGACCTCCACTCTCAGGATCATACTTCTTTATCACATGCCAACCGCCGAAATGTTTGTGCGATTGCACCTTGCTTATAACGCTAGCACGTAAAGGCTGAAGAATCCCGAGGATGATTTTACCGCGCTTTGATTGGAATCTACGGTGAATCATTCTAGGGAAATAATATCTACTAAACCAGGTTTTGGCGTCCTCCATATTAGCTGTTCCAGGACATCGGTGATTAGTTAGGAGTGACTTTTAGGCATGGGCAGCTCTTATAGTTTTGCCCTTCCCTCTGAAGTTTTCAAATCACAGTGATCGTTTGTTCGTTCGGCAGAGGTTGTGCATGCAACCCTTCGTCCCCGAGAAGGCATGTTGGGCTCGTCTGTCCTATGCCTTTGCTCTGTTTCATCGAACACCAGACTCATTGGGCCTCCCGCAAGCCTAGTAGTGCATGGAATATTGGCGGGAGGCAGAACATTTCCCAAAATTGAGTCACGCCACTGTGAAGTATGCGGAAGAAAATAACAATGGTCGAATCTTAACGACGATCTAAAATACTTGAAGAACCCATGATAGTTCAAGATTGTAAATTGTTCTTGAATGATTATATGTGTCAATAAAGAGCGCAAGATAGCCACCAAAGGCAAGGATCCTTAGAGAAACGGGGAAGGCGCTGTACTTTTAGAGTAGATGGTTCAGCGGAAGGAAACGGGAAAAGGAGATATCCTTGAGACGATGCGAGTATACGAGACAGTCGATCCGATATAGAAAACAGAGTGACATTTGCGAATAGACAGTAAGAATCCGAATAAGATGCAGATTTTCCCACGCGGCAAGTGCAACCCATGGCTCGGAAACCATGGGCAGCACCTATGGCCATAAATCCA
>JAABUP010001907.1_pt1 | contig 42342 bp, 44 predicted proteins | sample 5559201 | NCBI WGS metagenome assembly JAABUP01 (sample SAMN10711887, study PRJNA513373) | rock metagenome | isolation source: Antarctica rocks | place: Antarctica
CACCGCAATGGCCAGGTTTCAGGTATTTCAAGTACATGCCATCATATGGAAGCACCCTTGTCCCTCCAGACGGATCGCTGATGCGCAGAGTGAAACTCTTTGCCATGCATATAAATGCGGCTTATCTATTAACTCAGTCCTCTTGGTCGGAGACGTAGTGTTTGCAAGGGAAAGTCAATCCCTGCTATCTTCCAGGCGTCCCTTGGGATCTGAAAGCTGTTGCACTGATGTCTGAGGTTGGTAAATGTGGCACATTGCTTGAATCCGACGGGACCAACTGGTCTGAAACCCAACGATGAAAATTGTGCCACCCACCATGCCAGAGCATCAACGATTCCTCTATGTGTTGTGATAGCTTGGGTTTGAAGCCTCGGCCAAGCACGAGACGAGATCATGCTGAATGAGCATGCCTTCTGAAATTGATCATCTACTGATAGAGCCGTTCTCCACAATCAGCGTCTCTGTTAGATTGGAGGAGGAGAGTGCAAGACACGTTTACGCACCACCTCACTCTCATATGATCGGCCATCAGAGGGATTATCTCTGTCTAACTTCAGCCGTGTCCACACTCTCGGCTTCTTACTCGATTTTTCTCGACTCTACGCCGCAGAATACTCCAGCTAGTACCTTGAGCGACTGAGATTCAAAGGTCTTGTTAGAGCTGTCTTTCTGAGTTCTCTATTCTTCCATGTCTATTGTAATCCTTTCCTCGACTATCAAGTCTTTGATGACTTGTTTGACTCGTATCTTGATACATTGACCTCATGCCTCCTGGCAATGTTGCTCCTTCACTCGCTCCTTGCGGGTGGAGCCTTTATATTAGCACTTGGTCTCAGTCTAAGCACTATCGCAGTCGCCCTCCATATCTATACTAAGGCACGGTTGACCACATTGATCATGTCTGAAGATTGTATGATGCAGCAATTAACACCACGTGGAGATATACTATAAGACATCCGTCGAGTTCGACAAACCTAATCTCTCGCCCACAACTTTGAGTGCATGCGGCGCCCACTCTTCTGCCATTTCACTGTCTACAGGCAAAACTAACACAATCGCCGCCTTCATCCCTGCCCCGCCTGCTACATCCGCCCAGCCAACTTGCTTCCGCAATTTGACGCATTGCTGCCGCACTGCCATTATGGCCCCTATAACATTCTCCCAACTGGTTCTCACTGTTGATGGCAATCGACCTGTGGGTAAGTATCTACCCTGGTAAAACGGGATGACGTCGTCTCCAAATTGCTTTGTGATTTGAATGAGAATAGTACAGCTCTCTGATATGTGATACTTCAGCATCACCCAATGCTTCAAAGACAAAAGTTTGACGTACTGTAAGTTATCGTTACCGGTAGCTCCCAGCCATCGGGGGGTGGAGTTGCACCCTCGAGGTCTCTAGCCCAGAAGGTATACTGAGTGCCCATCATCGAAGGGACACGAGTCTCGAGTTCAAACTGGGCCATGTAGCAGTCATCACTGTTGAGGACGCCTTCCCAGTCTGGAAGCTTGCTTTCATCGACACAATGGCCTCGAAATGATGGGAGTTGCAAAGGCGATGTTGTTGGTAGTGCAAGCTCTGGAAGTGAAGGGTTCGTGAACCCTAAAGTTGCGGTGATCTGGATAATTAATGATATGACATACAAAAGTAACATGGTGAGGTTCTGTCATTGTGAATTCAGCACTTCTAGGCTTCGTGAAGTGGTCTTCCATGACTTTTGTTTCACAACAAATTTAGAAACGAGTCATCAAAATTGGCAAACATCAAACGTGGGGCGCATGTATGCGAAACTCTCGGAAGAAGTTGGCAACAAGCGTTACGCGAGGACGGGATGAACCCGCTTACAGCTGACTTGCGCACAAGGTTTGATACAATACAGTGCGCCGAGGGAATCATAAGGAGCTAATAGCGTGGGGGGGACTTTCATGACCGCGCAGCGCTATCTTCTTGATACTTGTAGCCACTCAAGATTATTTTGTAGGCTAATATAAAATAGAACAGCAAATACGATAAACGAACATACGAGCAGATAGGGGTAACAAAGGGAGCGAAGAAGAAACATACGCCTGCGATGCTGGAAACAAGGAGTTGAGCTCGCGGTAGTAGACCTCGCGCCAAAAGGTTGCGGTATGTTTCTGGCCAAAGTGATAATAGATCATTGGTTTAGCAGACCCGGTTATTCAATGAAAGGAAACATATGTCCGTGGTCGTCTCGAGAATCTGATAACGGTGGTGGGGTCGTAGAAGTCATTTCACTATTGATGGTGTTTTCTTGTAAGTATTTACGTCTCGAAAAAGGACATGGAACCCGGATTTTGTATGCTGAGGCTGGAAAGAAATCCAAAATACATGATATCAGGCCAGATGTGGCGAGGTGACATGAGGCAAGAAGTGAACAGCAAAAGGTTGTAGTGAGGTATGGGTTTGATCGACAATGACGACCTTGTCAATGAGCCCCGACAGATCTCACACTAACACGACTGGAAATTCCAAAGACTTGGTTGCGGCGGAAAACACTGCGTGCAACTTGGGCTAATGGGAAAATTGATTGTGTTGAAACGAAGTGCGAGAGATAGTGTATTTGAAGGTTAAAGGATTGCTTACTCCAATAATGCGTTTTGCAGGGTTCCTAAAGTTGAGGATTATTGAAATATATACTAGAATAATACCAACATATCAATCGGTAATGGCTCTGATGGCGCAGTGGTAGACAAGCTATCATTCGTAATTGACCATGACAATAAACTTGCTGCATCATCCCCCGGGTTGACCTGAGGCTAGCGTCGTGCTGTATCAATGGTGAATGATACCATCAATCACTCCCTATTATGGAGCAACATCCCAGGGCTCTGGGTTCGATTCCGGGTTGAGACTTTCGAATTTCGACCTGGGGATGAGTAGGGCTGATGAAAATCAGTCACGAACATCTTTTTGTCTTTTACACTTATTTCTGTGATGAGTGCTCGCTCAGCTGGCCTTTTAATTTTCACATTTGAATTACAACATAACAAGGCCTCTTACAAAGAAGCTTCTGGTTAGATGTCTGGAAGGATACGCCTACTGCGAGAAGCTTTAGCTGAAAGCTTTTTAATATTGGTGATTTTGGAGCGTTGAGAAGATTAGTTGCGGGCCGCGCTTGGCCAGCTGATGGGTGCAGCAAGGACAACAGGTGTTAGACCATATTTGTCTTTTCCTCCGTGATTGATACTTAAGATCGCCCGGTCAAATAAAATGCCAGTCATGGTCTGTATAACCCTAGCGCCACAGTGCCAGATCCTTTTACCACTAGTCGTTCCGCCCGATGGACACAGCCAATCCCCAAGCTACGTGACCGTGGGCACCTACTCTTTTCTGCTAAGGATAAGTAACCTCCCGGCTCAAAGGCCTTGTACCCAGATATTTTAATACTGTCAGTAGAGGAAGCAGTATGGGGCCAAGAACCAGCAATGCTTCAGGACGTCGCTCGCATAGTGGCCCAGTGCAGCACAGATGCCGTCCAGTCATCTTCCGACTCGGGACCAGCGCTTCGAGGTTGTGAATATGAGAAGGGTCCGCTGGCGGGTGTCCAATTTCGATGCTGGTGACAGACTGTCATGGTCTCACCTAGGACTTACGAATGGACTCGGCATCAAGGTCGGCTGAACTTTTTTCCCTAGGGATCGTTCATCCCGATGAAGTGACTCGAATAGTACAATCGATCAACCGTCATTAATGGTAGACAACTTTGTACCTGCTATCTCTCCGGTCTGAACGTCCTTCCATCGTTGAGCGTGATGCCTGTTGTGCTAGATTGAGCTGCTTACGTGATTAGGTAGGTATATGATATGCCAAGCCTTTGATCATGCGCCTCCCCGATCTAGACCACGCGCCGGCCAGCGGAAACAAGATTGCACCCCTGCAAGCTCGATCGCGTGGCTGATCCTACGTCACTCGCCCTACCCACGCGCATCACATCCATCATGATGTTGATTTCCAGACACCTTTTCCTCTTACGCAGCTATCACAACACCGAGACTCCAACCTTGTATACATTTGCATAAACCTTCAAGGCTTTCCGAATTCTCTAAGAACCTCTGGACTACACAACACATTTCACAACCGCAATCATGACCGAGTGGACCAAGAAGAAGTACAACGAAGCCTACACCTCCTACATGCCATGGGTCGAAGATAAGGTCCTGGGCTACTGGGGCGAGAACAAGACGTCTTACACCGCCAAAGGTACCTTGACGCCTTCTTCCCCCTCTCTTTCAATCCACTTCGTCTTCTCCCACATTCCTCTTCTGCGTGCAGCATCCCGCCAACCCCCTTGCCTTCACAGATAAGCTCTCAACCGACCTCACCGGCGACAAAAATGTCAACGCCATCCAGGGCGGTGTTGCTGAAGGTGTTGGCGGCACCCTTTCAAGCGGCGGTATCCTGGGTGGTGTTGGCGATATGACAAGCAAGGAAGGCGTCAACCGCGCAGAGCGCGGCGATACGGGACGCTTAGATCCAAAGGAGTTGGAGAAGATGGGAAAGAAGGAGCAGCCGAAGGGGTGGACGGAGACGTTGAGTGGAGGGTACATTGGAGGAAGTAAATGAGCAACACAGCGAAGGAGGGAGGGATAGGTTATGATGACAATAGTATGGGTTGACGTTTGAATCATAGGCGTTTGATCTTTTGCTTGGCACTGACAAGTACTTGCTTGCTTGCATACTCCTGCGCTTCTGATATTAAAAGGGTCAGATCGATGCATAGTTGAGAAATTCATTGCAATACGATGCTCTAATCAACCCGAATGATACACGCTGCTTCGACTTTTTTTTTCTGCACCTCTGCCGCCCAGTGGGCGTATCTCTGGTTAGCCAAGCATTTCACGTATCCTCTAGCCGGGATCAAGTTTCGATGAAGCTCGCAATATGTTTTCATCGGTGTTTCTCCAGGTCTCGACAATGGACCCTCAAAATGCCAAATTTCTAGTAGTGGAGTTCTCTCACAGAAATTAGATCCTCGTCCTTCACTCATTGTCGTAAGGTGAAATTTCGCGCTCGTAATGAGCTTCATCCCTCGGCTTACTGAATTGTGAGTTGACGATAGCGCGCCATGTTTAAATAATATTATAACTAAGTAAAATAATATGTGTTTTTTTCATTAAAAAGGAAGAGAATCGAACTCTTGTAGTATTTTACCTCAGTATTGACTCCACTCATGGTTCCACGCATGAATGTAACCATTCTTATGCATATTGAAGGCATAAGTAGTAAGTTCCAGCTTATCATGGCCGCTGCTCATTGTTCGGAGCTTTAACCGTACTCTTTTCAAGGTCAGCCGTATCTAACATGGTTGAGAATTCGAATCAATACTCCAGCTTAGACCTTTTCAAAAGACAGTCATCGGCATCCTAGAGTATACCCCTGATTGAGCACAATGATCAACATGACCTCATCAAGCCTCTATTGCGCGCGAATTTACCTCGTCCAAAATCCTGCGGACACCCAGCATCGTTTCCACGACGCTTCACATCGAGGACGTGAGTCAGGGGATTGTAACCGGGCCGTAGCACTGAGCTATGGTCGTCGACCATTGAAGATTTGATCATACGTCGACTCACGACAGTTCAAATACATGAAGACACAATGGACATAGTGTACCTGAGTCTAGGAACATTGAGTGAATCGAAACGAGGCGACTATATTTATCCGGGAGTCCGAAGGTATTGAACCTTCCCTTCAATTGACCTAGGCACTGGAAGTTGAATCTCGACATCAACGCAAGCCGATCGTTGCGCTTTCCTTCAGGCAAAGCAATCTTCTCGTCTCGACGCTCATATTATTGATTGTGGAGCAAGCTAGATAGGCTGCTCTAGCTAGGCCAAGCGGATCGTATCTCAGAGGTCCATGCAAGGCTGGTTTCAGAGCACTTGTCCCTTTCCTACGAGGGTCTGGCTCACGAAATTGGATCTGGGTGGAGCACAAAACATTTGCGAGATCCAATATTGAAATTTTGATGGCTAGTGTGTTGGTGGCTCTGTCTTGAGGGGAGCACTGTCCTCATCTTTCATCATTCTTCATTCATCAGGAATCCAAGAGATTAAGCTTTTCAAGAATTCAATTCTGCCCTCCTTGGCGGTCTTTATGCGTGTTTGAGGCGAGCGAGATGGTCTCATAGTGAAGTAGGCAAAACTACATCAGAGGTAGAAATACTGAGACAAATTCGAGGGCGGTCGATAAACACCAAGTCTGCCTTTTGAATTCTCATGGTGCTTACTTGTCGCTATTTGCAGAGCTGAGGAGGCAATAGGTTGGAGCAGGTGCGATGAGTCTCAAAGCCGTCTCTGATAGAGGGAATATTTGAGAAGGTGAACAGACTGACGCAGTCGCAACAAGACTGACAGACAGATACAATAATATTACACTATGCTGCATCGTAAAGAAATATCTAAGAGGGTTTTCATGGCAAAAGGGACAATCTAATAGGTAGTAGTGACAACACTCGAGGAGCGTCGACTCTACATTGACCACCATAAAAGGACGGCCAGGTGGTCGCTGGCGGAAAGATCTGACATTGTGTTCCGTTTGATGGACGGAGACTCTATTTCCCACCAAATTATACAGCTCAACGCGGTCAAGAATTGGTGACGTTGGTACATACCATGAAGACGGATCCTCAAAACGGCAAGGCCGGAATCCAGGCTGCGCTTCCACCGAGTCCATCAGCCTGCCAAGTCCTCTCAGTCCCCTCACACCAGCACACGTCGATCCGCACCACCAATGTCCAACATAATAGCTTTTTAGCAGACCTGTCAACCTACGGCTCTATTTTCACCTATAGCTCAGTCTTTCCGTGGAGTGATGGCAAGGCTATTAAGCTCGCTGCCTTGACCAGGCCATTCGAAGAAGCTGTCTCAGCTCTGCGCTCCGTTGAAGACACTGTGATCTGCAGCACCCATGAACCTAATCCCTGGCAACAGGATGATAAGTCGATCCTTTCGCACCATCCTGAGGCTTTCTTCACTTTAAGAGAGTGGACGGACTCGCAATTCGTCAAAGATGAATATCTCTACGACCTTTCGGGAGATCCTGGCGCAGTCTGTATGTGACAATTACAGCTATGAATAGTCACATAGATCCTCACTGACATATCTTTCTAGACATCGCCAAGATTGTCGCGGACAAAATCGAGGCTCTTGAGGAAAGCCAGTCATCTCTTCATCTGGCGAGCAAACGCTATTTGTGCACTGTATGCCTCAATGCACGATGCTATCGGAATCGTGACGAGTGGAGAAGACACGAGAAAGAGCACGAGAGGATCTACAAATGCAAGCTTGGCGGCTTAGAACAGTTTTCCACTGCTCCGGACATTGCGAGCACGGCGGGTGAGCTATCCTTATGCTCCTCATCCTGCAAAAGGCGAAGCGACATGGTGGCCCATCTCAAGAAGCATGGCCTTTCCGACACTGCCAAAGCTCAAGATCTAGCGGACAAGTTTCTTGACTCCAGCGGCAAACGATTTTGGTCTTGTGGCTTCTGCGTCCAAGTCTTCGGATCCTTCGATGAGCGCCTTAACCACCTCCACGACCATTTCGAAAAGTACCCAACAGTGGATCAATGGCGCTTGAGTAACGAAGTTCAAGGCTTGCTGCAACAACCCGGGGTGACACAGGCTTGGGACCAGTTACTGGGGGCCCGCTACGGCCGAGATCGACCTCAAACCTTCTGGCCACGTTCCGCGCTTGTTGCGCAACTGAATTTCGACCTCCAAATGGGGATCTCTGACACTCAGAGCGCGCAAGACCTCGCGGAGGCCGCATATACCGCAAGTAACCTGGGCCAGGACCTGTCTAGTCCTAAACTTGGAAGTTTGGTTCCTTACGGCTCCTTCGGTACTTCCAGAGAAAGCCAGCCTCAAGTATTGACATTACCTACGGTTACCCATCAGCTTTCTGATAGCCACGAAGGTGCGACTTCCGATGAAAATACCAACACTCGTGAACCATTCACGAATGGAATGGTCGATCAGATGAACGACGACGATTTCTATAGCTTCATCGATCCAAGGCTTATCTCAGATCCCAATCCTAGTCTAAGCGACTTTCCAGAGTGGTGAAGAAAACCGTCAGCAATATGTGCCTTTCCAGCAACATATTGGTTTTGGCTTTCGTGAGGCTAATCCAGAAGAACTCCTTGGGGAAGACAGCGTCTGTGCTAGGTCTTGCCAGCATGAGGGCAAGTTGGGTGATCATATCAAAGGGCGGCCTGAGGACATGAGGAATGATTCATGATTATTGTATGAAGCGAATGCTGCACTTATTGGACCGCACGCGTACTCTACGAGTACATGTCTAATCATATAAAAAGGAATTTCGATATCAAATCTCCTACAATGGTATTCCTTCGTGATCAAGGATCACTTTCGCCTATCTCTGTCCTTTCTCCCTACTTAGCGAGGGTTTCTTACCCGTAAATGACAAGTCCTCCACTTATCGTGCCTGTAAAAACTCTGTTGTAGCGTGGTCATCCACGGTCGGCCCCGCGAACCTCACCAAAATCGAAATTTTAACTTAGAAAGGCATCTAGAACTATAATAACGTCGTTTTATAATAAGACCTTTATACTAAATATAACCGTAATAATACGGGCTATAATTTGCCCCTAAATTTAGGCCCCGTGAGGTGCGTTAACATATCGCTATATAGGGAGTCTTCTAGGAGGAAAAAAAGACTCCCCATAAAGCGATATTTTAACGTACCTCACGGGGCCTAAATTTAGGGGCAAATTATAGCCTATACTACGTATAATAACTTTAATATATAGTATAGCTAGTCGCACGAGGTAGATATAAGTCTAGAGGTCGTTTTAATATTAAAAAGTCGACTTTTTAATGTTCGCGGCCGACCGTGGATGACCACGCTACAACAGAGTTTTTACAGGCACGATACAAGCCACCCCAGTCCGCTTTTCTACCCAAAAACCATTCCACCCCCAAAATGGTTATGTAGAGGCAGAGCGATGTGCACCTTGAGATTGTGTCAAAAACAGCTTCATCTCTGACCCATTCCCATCGATGCGGAGACCTCTGCGAAGACGTCAGCAAAAACTCGATGCTCATGCCCGCGCCTCAAGTGTATCCCATGAACCGGTAGGTGGCTAAAATCAGGGGTGAGTTCGGGGCTGCGTCCGGGGTACCCTACCCGGGAGTTATCCTTAGGATGTACCCTAAATCCTACTTATCGGGACACGTTTTAGGGACCGGTGAGCGCCAAGGAATTTAGCCACCACCTCACCGAGTCACAATGGATCATTCGGGGCATGCTTTCTTCCGACGGTCACAGGCTCAGACTAGCGTCAAGCAAAGTCATTGCGATCTCTGACTATCACTCATACTGGCGTCAGAGACTTTCGTTATAACGGGCAGTTACTTGAATAATAAGAATGAATGATGTTAATGGCGTCATAGGTCGACTATGAAAGGCTGGGATTAAGGAAAGTCTTATCCAGTCAGCGTTGATGAAAACAGTTTAGCATTCATCGACCTTTGAAAAAAGAAATCCCATAATTCCCATTCCACCTCTTGTAATGTTAATATAGATATAGACGTATGACATATCGCTTGCCGTACTCCTCAGCCACCCTAGCGCCATCGCTAATCAGTAGAAAATCCTTGCAAGCGCCCACTCTGGTGAATATGACGAGCCGGGAGTCGAATACGACCGGATCAGTTTACGTTCATCATTGGGATTGACGATAAACGAAGCTTCGTCCAGAGTCATGGGAATCCCGCCACGCACTACTAGAACGATAGGAAGACATCTGCTCGCAGATGTCACGTGTATCCTTAGTACCTGGGTCAGCTGAATTCCAAGTCCATTGAGTAAGGAGGACTGATTGATCTGCCTTGAGTTGCGGGTGTATGATAGCTCTCGCGTTCTGTGGGCAACGCTGGGAGCGGTTTCTCAAGAGAGTCAGGGCTGCGGTTGTGATTTCTGGGTTCAAGATCAAGAGGTTGAGAAGTCGGAGATGGGCGGTTGTTGACATAATCCTGATTGACCAGCCGTGAGTGAGGGGAAGCCATAATATTTGCGGTCGGTATCGATGCTGAGCCCTCATAAGGTGTAAGTGACAGCTGGGCACTGATCAGGTGGCCATTTCCGTCCATGCGGCCCTGAAGTCGGGCGTGTTCATCGAAGTATGATTCTGATTCTGATTCAAGAGATTGAGGACCGGTTGGAATAGAATACAAGGATGGATTAAAACAATCGAAGTCGCTGTCAATATCAAAGGCTTGGCTGTCTTGCGATGAGCCCGGGATTCCCACGCCATCCGATTCGCAAGAGCCGTGATAGCTTGTAGGTTGACTTGAAGTATGTCCTGATTGTGATACATGGAGATGCGTTTCGGGATCGTTGTAATTCCAAGTTGATGTTGCCGGATGATGTCGTGAGTCAAGTACGGGCTCCTGGGATGCAGGAAAGCCTGGCTTAGCGATCGGACTCTTGGGTGGGGCCTCCTCGTGACAAGTCTGTGAGCCACCGATAGTGGAGAACTGACCAATTGTCATGTGTTGGAGGACCGGTATCGTGATAGCCATAGACACATTTGGGCCTACCGTCTGAATGCTGTAAGCACAAGTCTTGAACGCGGTCATGGCAAGGTCAGCCCCAGACTCGTCTCCTCTATTTTCCAGCTGAGACTGCAAAATCTCGGCAATAGCTGTGTCCCAATGGAAACCCGATTCCAGAATTGAGGAATTCGAGGCCAAAATCTTTTGCCAATATTTATGAACTTTAGGTTGGTGCAGCAGGCCTTTGATCACAGTACTGTTATCCCAGGATGACTTGTCCTCTCCATTCTTGAAATGTTCATTGTCAACATGGTTGAGCTGTTCCATGATGGTAGAGAAACTTTTGACGCAAAACCCACAAGAAAAGGCTCTCTTACTGCGTTTGCATTGCCATTTGTCCGCCAGATCAGAAGCTGCCGGATCAAGTACACCATGTTGAGCAAGATGGCTAACCATAAGAGACTTTCTAGACTTCCTAGCGGGGCTTTTTGAGCCGCCAATACATAGTGCAACGTGATGTTGGGCCAAATGATCGCGTTTGGGGTATGAGAAACCACAAAAGGCGCAAACCGGAACGTCTTCGTTGTATTCCACGGCTCCAAAAGGCACACATGGGTAATAAGTCTCATGCTCTTTCATATGCCTCTTCCAACCATCGCAGCTCTTTACGTCTTTACTGCATTCCCAACACCAGTGGTTGTGGTTAAGATTCTCAGTTTCAGAGGCGGCTTCGGGAGGTCGGCTAAAGAGCTAGCGTACCCTACAGAGCTTCGGGGGGTGCTGTAGCTAGTGCTGGTGCTGTATATAGATGGCGTAAGAGAGCTGACCGAGGATCTTAGTGTAGACCTTGGAGAAGGTCGCCGGTTGTGCCGTGAAGAGGGGACGGTAGAGGATGTCGTCGTTGAACGGCTGACAGTATGGCGGAGATTGACATTACCTGTCGATATTTCTTAGAGCTGCTCGTCGTTGAAAAGGGAACGTTATTGAAACCTACCAAATGCAGCGACACTTCGTAACCAGAGGATGATGTTGCTATCGCTGCAATCCCTTAAGGTGAAAACGGCACTGACCTGCTGGCAGGAGAGTCCTCCAGCTGCGTTGCGGTAATGGAAGCCATGCTCGAGGGACCGGATGAATGCGAGCCACGCAAAGATCGTTTCCTCGCTGAAGTCTTTCAACTCATTGACAGCAGCCTGTTGTTGAATGTTTGGGAGCGTGGACCCCGCGGCCTGCCCATTCCCAGTTACATCGCTCCCCTGTACGGAGAAAAGTGGAGGTGTGGCTGAAGCGCTGACTAAGGGGAAGCGTTGGTTCTCCATTGCGGCTGGGGTTTGATCTTCCGATACTCCTCTATGTAGGAAGAAAACAAAGGAGATAGGGCATCTTCACATGAGACCTTAGGGATATGAAGAGGACACGACTGGTCCTAGGTTTTTGTGCGATGACGAGGAAGACCTGACCTTTTGATCCGGACTTCCTGTGGGAAGCAATGGCTGTGCGGGTTACAGAGCGTGGCAGCAGGCGCTAAAGGCGTTCTGGGAGGTGCGAAGCCTTGCGTGTTTCAAGTCAGGTGTTTGGCCGCCAGGGGTGGGGGCCCAGGGGTGGACAAGCTGAGGCAGCGAAGTTACAGCCTTACTTTGGTCAAGAACTTTTGATCTTGTCAGTCTGCATGTGAGAAGCGAACGAATTGCAATTCTGGCTGTCTCATTTTGTGTCACACCATCAGCTGCTGCAAGATATTCCAGTCCAGGAGATGGGATCGTTTGCCATCCAATAGAATGTCAACTCGGACAAAGAGGCTCAACTTTCATCGATTGAGACTAAAATGCACTCCCTGTCGCCCCCATGAATTGGCGTTTACCACGAATCCAACAAGCTATTGCATTGGCATTGCGAGGAATCTTGCCGACTTGTGAGGTATGCCATAGACGTGGCGTGGAAGAGTTGATTGCCAACCAAGGCTGTGTAGATGATCTGTCTGAACTGCGCATCCATCTGTCCTCGTACACCACCTCTCTGCCCATTTCTTGCGACAGCTTGCGAACAAATTTTGCGCAAGCCCGCCGATTCGCTGGGTTCTGTAGCCTGCGGCTTTTAGAGAAGCCTGCTGACCTGATCTTCTTGCTAGTTTTGTGCCTTGCAGTAGCTTGGCTTTTTAGATGGCTCCTGCATGATGCGATAACAGGTCGACGCCATCTTCGTAATAGAGCAGCGGCGAAGTCCGGTCTGGCATTCTCCATAATGGCGCCTGTGGTTGCTCTGATTCTCGATATGGCTATCACCTTCGGTGAGTGCTTGGAATCCTGAGATAAGCAGAGCACATGTGCTGATAAATTAGCGCTAAGTTGCTCATGTTCAGTGGAAGTCCTGCTTGTGAGCTCCGACGGCAAAGGTGACTTGCTCACAAGCTAGACCTTGCTGAGTCTGATACATCTGGACCCACTGACTCTTGGAGGAAGTTCTCCACAACATCATGGCAATCAGAACAGTCCCCACAGCTTGCATTCATGTGGCCGCCTCCATCAGGATGGTCATGTCGTAATAAGATACCCGCGCAGCTACAAGGTTCCTGCACGTGGTCGTAGGCCTCGCGACAATGATGCTCGGAATTCATGCGAATCGCAATGAACTTCAAATAAGGTGTTAGGCTCTTTTTGCTTCTCAGGAGACACCGGAACGCTGCGCAAAAGTTCTCTGACGTTTGCATAATGTGATCGTCTTCAAGTACCAAAGTAAGCTTTTCTATATTTGGGGGTAATCTTTCCGGCCAGGTTGAGATATCCTTCCCATCGGAGCTGAAAAGAATTGCGACTTCTGTACTGATCTCACGCAGAGCTACCAGATCACGGAGACTGCCCAATGGAATTGCGCCGTATCTTTGCGAATGTAGTGTCAAGCTTTCCAGTGTGGCGCTTGCGTTCATTTGGAGTGATTCGCTAATCGACAGATAGTCGAATACACCCTCACCTCCGTAATCTGGGTATGCGTCCCAGGTGAGAGATCTTAGATACTTAGTCTTTTTGATCACTTCGCACAGAGAATTTGCCCTAATCCACCCCCCGGTGAATTTGAGATTTGTGACATTAGAGGCCCAGGTCTGCAAAAAGATCTTGATCGCATCCTCATCCTCAATGGGATAGGAAGACGCCGTGCGGAAGGACTGAACGGAAGGGATTGACATGAAAGCAGACGATAAATCGCAGGTCTCGGTATGCTCCCAACGACTCTCATAGTCTAGATTCACTTCTTTCAGCTCTAACAGGCGCGGTTGATTCTTTGCTTCTCCAATGCGTCGAATCGTCTTCAGAACCTTGTGTTGGGACGGTTGGCAATAGAGCTCGTAAGCCAAGCTCCTTAGATTAGGTAAATGCAGTAAGAGCAGAGCAATGATTGGATCTTCGTCTCCACGGCGGATGGCGTTCATCCAACCGTCCACTTCACGGGGTAAAATTAACTCCATGGATCGGGTGGTCTCTTCGAATTGCTCGAGCATGTCAGTTGGATAGGACAAATGATATCGCGACACGGATGCTGGGCTATGATGTCCAGAATGAAGTACATCCCATGAATCTTGCCAGAAATTCAGATGCAATTCGGTGATGTATAGTGCAATGCGAGGGTTATGAAGGATCATCATGAGCAAACCAGCAAGCCAATTGCCCTCTTCTTCATCGCTCCCACTAGCGGGCGTCCTGAGAATGGTATACTGTTTTCTCAGCTCTCGATGTTCTCGGAGTAATCGGGCCGCTTGGAGGTGAACGTTTGTGGATATAGCAGATAGCGCCTCGATGTCCGAGGGTGCTGTTTGGTGCAGGATTTTTGAGATGAGCTCATTTGGTAGGTCTGCAAACGTCGCCATTACTCCAACGCCTCGATTTTGTTTTAACAGCAGAAACACACGTGTACGGTGCGATATATCTCAGTATATATATCACGTGCGGGTAGCGGCAACGATGACAGCAGAGGAGTAATAAAGCTTTCTTGAAGGCAGAAGCTGCGAATGCCTTAACCACGCTGACTAAGCGACCATGTTGCCTGGGTGATTGCGGCCCAGCAAACTCTGTAACCTAGGCTGCCTAGATCCACGACTTCTAGACTTTTCTTTAGACGGTAGTACACGTTTTAGATGCAGATGCTTTGACGATTGGCGGAAGGTGCCAAAAGGCTTCAAGCTCTGGATGCGAAGTCCGAGGCTTGCGCCAGGGGCCAGCCTCAAGTGTCTCCCCCAAAATGACCGAACGCAGGGAGAATGAAGTGTACCTCCAGTCGTACACGATGAATACATTCTTCTATCTATCCGCCAAGGTACAAGACATGCACTTTAGAGGTCCCTTCTGTAGGAGCGCCAACTCATCGATTCCAAACGATCTTGATACGCTCATAAGATGTGATGGCTTCGAGTCAGGCTGCTCGTATTCAATAATAGCATGTCACATGGGTCAATCAATGTCAGCTGAGACAACGCGAGATTTCCAAGATGAGGTGACGAGTTATCAGCTATCAGCTCTAAGCACCAAGCCGTGATTAGAATGCCATAGCCGGTAATTTAGATTTTCTTGCTACTCTGAAGGGCGATCGCGTTGGGCTTGCTTGCATCTATTGTACGACGCATACGACGCCTCTAAAACTGTGCATGAAATTCATTTCAAGATCCTATTTAGGTGTTGCTGGGAGAAGGTGGTAAGAGCAATTAATGGCGAAGCTGGCAAATCGCTTTTTTGCTCTGGTGTAATATCACGCCCCTTTTCAATTACAAATTTGACGTTGATGGGTGTGGGTATATAAAGTATGGAAGACCCGATTCCAATAGCCTCAAAGATACTGAAAGGGTTGCAGACAGATCATTCCAATGAAAAGTGTGTTATGAGGATAGTCCCCACGATAAATCTTGGCGTTTTTCTATATTCCATGGCCAAAGTAACCGCTAATGCACAACGCCGTTTTAGAACGACCAAGACTTCCTCAAGTCATTGTTCTATCCGACGAATCTCCGTACAAGATAGCCTGTCTCTCAGTCAGTGACTTCTACCCCGTAGTGCACTGAGTGGCTTACCTCATGATGATGCTTGATTTCAGTTCTGGACTGCTGACTATGCTCCATGCATCGCATCAACTTGTCGAGATCGATATCCATAGGTACATCTGGCTCGGCGCTTGCGTCTCTCAACTTGACGCGTGAGAGTCTCCTCTTGAGTTGAGCGACAAAGGAGGGTGATTTCTTGTGTGCATAGGCATTGATACTCGCAGTAGACGACGAAGGAATTGATTGATGCGCAGAAAATGACTGGTAGTTGCGCCCTGCCGGAACAAAATATTGTCGATCAGGCAAAGGAGCGGGGAACGATTGAATTGAGGTGTTCGTAGAGGCAAGCGAAGAGCTACGCCAAGATCCCACCGTGCTGGGTTGTCTCTGGCTAGGTACCATACTATTGCGAGCATCCAGGGTATCGAGATTTGGATCAGTGTATGGATAGTGCTGCGGCTGTCGTGGGATGTCGGTAGACGCATCTGACGGCGAAAGTGGCAACGTAGATTGATTGTACACAAATCCGTATGTTGGCCCTTCGCATGAATAATCAGTCAATGCTTGAGGCGGATGGATTTCCAATTGATCAATATCCATTGGTTCAACGGCCGCAACGTTCCATGGTAGACTAGGTGCTGGCATCTGGGATGCTTGTTCTGGAGTATTTATAAAGAAGTCCAGCCCAGGTCTAGTACCCTGCGTCAGCTCTGAATCTTCGCGTCCGAATCGTGCTTGCTGGCTAGTGGCAGTTTGCGGATCTCCTGCTCTAGGGAGAAAAGTCATTAGTGAAGGAGAACTATCCAATCCCAAGCTGCTATTATAGAAAGCATGGGTTGCGAGCTGATGGGCCGGCTCGTCGCTTATTTCAAGCCTTGGCTGTAAGTTTGCAATGACTTCAGGTTCCCATACCAAGTTTGCATTGTGTATATCATATGTTGATATTTCCTTCCAGCATGCAAGGACGGCAGGCTGCAGTAGGAGGCCCCTGATCACCATGTTAGGGCTCCATCTATCAATAGATTCAAAGCGCCTGAAGTGATATGAGTCGATATGATTGAGTCTGTCACCATTGGAGGGGAACAACGAGACGCAGAAGCCACAAGAGTAGTATCTGTTTCGCAATTTGATTTGCCATGAATCAGCCAGATGATCCGCCAAATTACTGTCCTCGAAGATGCCATGAGTTTCGAGGTGCTTGACAAGCTGAAATCTCCTCGTATACCTTCGATCTTTCATCGTTTTTCCGGTGCATAGCTCTGTCCCATGGATGTCAAGGTGCTTCTGGTCTGGATTGGGCTGCCCACAGAACGCACAATAGCGACCCGTTTCAGTGGCCTCGATTGGGCCGTTTGGCATACAGAGGTAGCCCTTCTCATGCTGCTCTTTCTCATGCCTCTTCCAGCCATCACATGTTTTTATGAGAGAGGGTGTCTGGCAGACTGTGCACCAATGAGGATGAGGTTGACCGCCCGCGGTGGTCAAAGGGGACTCTCTTCTCGCTTCAAGCTTTTTAGTAGAGGGACTAGATAGCGATCCTGCTTGGAGCTGAGGGCGTTGCACTGCCTTTGCTCTAATGCTGACGCTGCCACCGGGATTGGCCGAGTTACGAGAGGTCCGACTATTGGATCGGGAGACTCCTTGCCATTGGTCGCAACTTGGGGTGTCCACAGCGGGGTGAGGACTAGAAGTCAGTCCATGGTGGGATAGATCGGAGCCATCTAGATCTTGTTGAAGTACTTGTCAGTTATGATCTTTCAGTAGGGAAATCTGCAGGACCTACTTTGGCGAAAATACCTGAGCCAAGCACGGACGGCCCCATCCGGGCACCATCTCAGAGCCGCTATTGCGTTGAGCTGCTGGCGAGAGAGACTCTCGGAAGAAGCTCCTTCCTTATAGCCTGGCGTAAGCGATCGCAGTAATCTAACCCAAGCAAGGATTTGCGTCTCGTCGAACTCTTGGAGCGTTGCAACAGCAGCTCGATGTAGAGTCGATGACAATACATTTGTTTCGTGGTCATCGATGGTAGTCGATGTGATGGTATCTTGTAGTGGTATGCTTCGGGACGATGGCGGATCATCGCTATCAGTACCGGCAGTGTTTCGGGAAAACCCTGAGGATGAGGAAACGGGCTCTAGGAAATCGTAGTCCATTCGTGCAAAATGAAATCTAAGGTACAAGTCATAAGACGAATGAAGAGCCTCGCAGCTTGTACTTAAAGAAACTTATAAAGACTTGAAAATGGAGTGGGAGATGCGCGAGGGTTGCTAGAGGAGGTGGAGATCAAAGAAACATTTTGTGGACGATCTACCTTTCTGCGGTCATGGCAGGCGCTAAAAGCCCAATCCTCAAGCCATCAAACGGTCACGGCTAATGAGATGACAATTAGATACCGGGCAGAGGCCGACGTGCATCTGATCTTCCAGGCTGCGAACGTGGGTTCGAGGGTATCTGCCAATCAAATATCACTGGGTCCTCCCAAAACGACCAATACACTAGCAATCTAATGGACCTGTATTCGGCGCAATCGCTTACTGATGAGCTCATTTATAGCTGTGAGTGTGAGAAACAGCAAGGTCAGAAATTCAGTGCCAGTCCTGGTGAGAGAAGATACCTGATCGTGATCTTACCTCCCCAGGGACTCACCTTCGGTAGCGGCGGCCAGGCAGTAGGTACCCGTGTGATCGACGGGCAGAATCCCTGTATGCCACGTTTTCTGCTAAATTCGCATGCTCCCCAAGCTGTGTTTCCAACTTAGGGCCATATGCAGGGTCTACCCAATCAGGGGAGGCGACTGCAGTCCCGAAACCCCCCACCCCTCCTCAGGGGCTCGAATGGTATGTAGCGGAACTATTTTGGAGGTCATGCCGGGTCAACAGCGGTGTATTCCAAAAGCAGTAGGGCTTGTAAAGCCCCGCCATAGTAATAAAGGCAGGCTATACATTTTTAACAGACCTTCATGCACAAGGCGCTTTACAGGCCACTGCAGACGATGGGTGCCTCATTTCTCTTGACATTCGACATACGCAGGAATCATACCCCACCGTTCCTGTCAGGCTGGCGGTCTCGAAAGAAACAGAAGTGGTCGGCAAAATGAAATGGATCCCTTGGCCTCTCAAATTAGCGTGGTACTGCACCCCTGCGATGTAACCTCACAGCGTCATGGAATTGGTGGAGCTACAGGGATAGATTCTGACTCAGCCTTGGCTGTCCGATAAACGCTAAATGATCCTTCGAATCGACATCATGTATTCATGGATTGGTGAAGCTGCATTTACGCTAGATTCTCAGCTCATTGTTTGGTCAATCTCTAGGAATCCGAATCAAGATTAGCGTATTCTAGACGTCTGGCCCGGACTAAAATACTAGCGGGGATGGATTTTCTTAGCATAATGCCCCCTCACACTTTTGGTGTCTCGACGGCTCTTACACTAATTTGAGTGTGCATTTGTCTAGTAGCACGTGCAGATGGTGATAGAAATCAAGGTCTCGCAGCCCTATGCCAAGACTCCGGGAGAAGAAAACTCCCGAGTCAAACCTCACATATATTTATCTAATCAAGCAGTCGTCTCATCAATGCGACGTTCCAATTGTCATGAGTCTAACAGAAGGGCGCTGTTATCGGGCATGCTAAAGACGGTCCTATAGCACGCACGGCTCTACCGCATGGCGTGTAGTCACATATTACTTCCTTGAACACTTGCGTTAATTCATGAATGGCAGAGATAGATTTACTATAGAGGCAATAGGGTAAATCCTGGGAGTAGTCCTGTAAGAAGCAAGCCGCTGAAGGATGTAGTAGAGCTGTACTCGACAGAAAAGAGTCTGGGCGGTGAGGCTGATTAATGAGTATCAACTCCTAGCATTGCATAGTTGATCAGGCCGAAGGAAGGCTTGAAATTGTAGGCCTCTCTTATTTCTTGAAATTTCTAAGAAGAAAACACATTTCGGAGGCGAAGTGATCGTGGAATGCTTTTATGGTATTTCAGTATTCCGAACTAGGCTGTATCTATTAACGTGACAGAGCATAACCACACTCTCAGCTCTCACATCCGATCTAAGGAAGTAGGTACTAATCTACTCGTTCAACTACTGGTTGCTGTCTAACACAAGTATCGTAGGCTTCCAACAGAAGACTACCGGCCTCCTTCATTTCTCCAAAATGGCCACCTCCCAATTCGAATCCGAACAGTACACATCAGAAGCCTTCGTCGAAAGCGTCGGTGCCGTCCTCTTCCGTCTATCTACGCGGCAGATATGTATTCTCCACCTTTTGAAGCGCGATGAGTACGTGCTGGCCAAAGGACGACGCAATTGCGAGGAGAGTCGCCAGCAAGCTGCCGTACGCGAGATCGCGGAAGAGACCGGATATTCATGTCGTCTGCTGCATCTGAATATGCTCACTCGCGCTCCTCCCGCGATAGAAACCGAACAAATTAGTGACGAGACACGTTTCTACACCGGGATCTGTGAGCCTATCACCCTACAGCTCCGTCGGCTTGGGGAGAACGATGTTAAGTTGATCTGGTGGTACGCCGCGGCAGTAAATGAGGACCAGCCTTTCGATGAGGATCTGCAGGAGAGCGAGACATTTTCAGTGGAGTTTCACAGCTACACTGGTGTCCTGGAGAAGTTGACCTTCAAGTTGGACCGGGACTTGGTCAGAAGAGCGATTGATCTCGTAAGTAGTACGTGCGGCATATGATTATCGCTACTCTAGCACGTATCGTGATCGTGGCTGGAAACGGGGCGCAGAATACAGATGCGCACGTGATTTAAGAGTGGAACGGTCACTAGCATGCTTGAAGAACTTTGCTAAGTACCCCAAATTCAATTGGAAATCATGTGCAAAACTTGCCCAAGGTGTTGATGCTGTATGTCCTGATATCTACAATTTACCGACGTTGCAGCTGCTCATGGGTCTTTGAATGTTGAAATGGTCTTGAATCGTCGCCGCTTACAAGCTAGCGTTCCGTGAATAAATACTATCGGGTGCAATCCCTAGCGCATCCTTGTGAGACGTGAGCCAACATCACCGGCGATTCATGACTGACCTGACGAAGGGAGGGCCAGCCTTTGCCGTCTTACATGTGTGCGTTTTGTGTATTTCGAAATGGGCTTTTCCTAGGCTTTCTACCCCGCAGTATACACACACTTCAATGCCTTCTCTGACTTCCGTCTCTTCTGTAAGCCCGCAAATGAAAGTTGTTTCGTGTTCCTTCATGTGTTTCTTCCAATCATCGCTTTTTTGATATGAGTGAGGGTCCGCGCAGACGGTGCACCAGTATCTGTTGCCTGAGTCCGATCTCTTTCTGGAGGCCAGCTTCCGAGGTTCATGGATAGCAGAGGTTTGGCGCTTCATGATGCCAATGGTGCTGTATGGATTCTCACTAAGGCGAGGTGAGGCCGGTCTTGGGGCAGTGGAAGGTGGAACTGGTACTCTCGTTGGCGGAGTCTGACACTTATCGACTGATAGGCAGGAGCTTGTCTCAACAGGACGATTGTTCTCGAGGTCTCCGGAACCTTTCCTGCCGCCTAAGGTGCCATGAGTTCAAGTCCATAGACAACAATGACTGGGATTATCACAAGACCGAGCCATTTCTAGCCACAGAATGAGTTTCTCATCATCGCAATCGCGAAATACCGATACCGCATTGACTAAGTCGAGTGAGAGGCTACCATTGCCTGGACAATGCTTGAAGCCTGGTTCAACCGAACGTGCGAATGTAAGCCAAGCAAGCAGTGAATGATTCTCACTCCGTTTCAAGACATCCAACGCCTCTATCTGATTGAGGGTAGGGAAAACTTGGCCAGCCATTGTCTTGCTGAATGACTCCGCGACGAGGCTGAGATTTCGGCTATGGGGGTCTCCTCCGGAGCGAGGATACTACCGCAAGCCGAGAGAGTCGCAGCTGCATCCTTGCGAAGGATGGGAGTTGAAAACTCCAAGCAAACCGGAGAAAGATCGAGTCCTGTTTGTATGTGCAGAATGTATACGTGAGTCGTCATCCTGGCCGCGCCTTGGAACATGTTGGCTGTATTTGGCTGCCGCTAAGATAACGCTAGCTCTATCTCGGCCAATGACGTGCCTTACTGCCTTCCTTCGGCAACATTGAGTCGACTACTTCGATCAAACAAATGATAATGAGCAAATCTCAGCCTAAGATTCCTCTAGATCGTCCTGTGAAGACCCATAACCTCATACCACATGGCGAGCACTATTCCGAGAGCCAATGGCCATCTCAGGCTGCTCCTTGGCTGCGGACTTCAGCAGAACTTCTGGGCCTGTGCAATTAATTGCATTGCTCAGAAATCTGTTCGTTGACACTATTCAGATCCAGCGAGACATCTATTATGCACAATGTGCATAGGCCCTAGGCCCCGTTCTGCAGCCCGGAAATGTCCTTCCAGATGGGCTTGGCCGCTTATGCCACCACCAGCCGGGAGTTTGCCGCCATGTGGGAATAGGCCCCCTTCTGATCCTTCTTTCTGCTAGCGCCTCCTCTCCGAATAATTTCAGCTGCTCATACTTGCTCATCTATAAGTATTCTTACAATCCCCCGTCTCAACCATGTTTCCCCCCTACGACTCTACGAGCACTGCTGTAATATTTGACTTCGGCCTAGGCTATTACCCCCTTAATCAAACAATAAAATGTTCGTCTTACACGCGTTCTTATTGTTGTTGGTGATTGCACCCAGCCTTTCTCATCATATACCAACGACTCTCACCCATATAGACCTGGCACAATCCACACACGCAAATCAACAATCCTTTGAGCCTGAGATTCTCCAAGCTCTTATGCCACAACGCAAAAAAATACGCTTCCCTCCGCAGCGACGATCAGCAGCACATGGAGAGGTCTCTCTATCTCCACAGCCCGAGACAACATCAACCCCTTCATCAAACTCCACTCAAACAAGCCAAGATCTGCAGAACTCTCCAACTCGGCTCCCCACTACAGAAGCCATCCTCACAGCTACCTTTCGAATCATCATGACCATAATGACATTCTTCAATGTAAACTTCACATGGCAGATACACGGTATGCAAGCAACCCTCATCGTGGGCTTGACTCAGACCTGATGATTGTACTAGCCTTCCATGTAAGACAGCGAATCTTCCCGCAACGGCGAAGGTGGTATGGTTGATGAAGAAAAGTGGTCATGAACATGGGACGAGGCGCATACGACACGACTGGAGTGCCAACTGCTGCGCTAGTCCGGAACGGGAGACAAAAGTGATGCGAAGCTAACTCCATTCGGTATGGGAAGGCCGCCTAAGCTCCCTGGTCCCATTACTACTTACCTCACTCCACGAATTCCATTCAGTATGAGCGTCGATCGTGGCAGATATCTCGCATGAGTAATGTCGGGCATAGATTGGCCTCATCCTGATCGAGTATAGTCGATATTGAAGTCTATTATGACAAAGGTGTTCCAAAGCCGCTCAATCTAGAGATGTATTTGCGGTGATTGTGAATGAAATGCAACGCTATTCCGTCCGAAGATCCAGATTCTCCTCATCTACTCTCGAGCTTTCAATTGTAAATGTCCTCGTCTCCCTGATCATCTGTGCCTCACTGCTCTGACTCCCACCTTCCCACCCGTCCTCGTTCGGAAGAGCCGTGACACTAGTTCTATTGTTTCCACCCTGCGATATTTGTTCCAACGCTTTCCCAGCTCCCCTATGCTCTTTCCCGGAACTCATGGCTGAGAGATCGAAGGAACCTTCTTGGTTCGTCTGCCCCTTTCGTCGCAAGTCATCGCTTCTGATGAAGCCGGAATCCATGATTTCGAAGAGTGGCTTCAGGTAGAGCGCGCAGAATGAAGCGATGCTCAAGCATTGGATCATCTGAGTGCAGACCGTGACAGGCCAAATGGAGAAGGTGAGATCACCAGAATGTCGGGCTCGATTCCAGTAAATAAGTTTCAGAATCGAAGCTATACAGACCCTTGATGCTGGTCAGCTCTGTCCAAAACTCTCGGAAGGGGGTTCTTTACGTGATCCGTAATGCGAACATCAATCCCACGTAGACCCTCCTAAGAAGAGACATATGCACCTTGGAAAGGATGAAGGCCGGCAAAATCACCAGAGATAAGTTGATTATGGTGTTCATGACTTCGACGTAGTTCCAAAAGGCAACCTAGATATGTGATTAGCTTGGGTCGCTGCAAAACTATTTATGCTATTAGGAAAGAGTACTCACGCGATTGATGCAATGGGTGCTGAAGTAATCCCATGGTTTCGGCGGGCCACACTCTGCAAAACTTACTACGATCCCTGTGGCAGCCCACGCAAACACGATGATTCTCATAGTTCGTATCATCTGCCTGTCTTTTCGAAGTGGTGTGATATTCTTGACGAGCAGAAGGACTGAGAGCTCGGAGAGCCACATGCTACATAGATACAGAACGTTGGCAGCATAAGTAGCCTGCGATCCGTATCATGAGAGATGCCCATTCAGCTTTCACTTGGAGACTAATCACCTTGGTATATGCGGAAATCTGAGAAGCACTCAGCGATGAGACATGTTTGCCTAACCCATTCTGGGTTCGTATGGCCACCGCAATTGATTGAGCAATACTAAATATCTTGAAAGTGAAGCGTTGAGTCAGCAAAAATGTTCGTCCATCGAGACCTCATGGTCGAATATACTAAAGATGAAAGACTTGAATAATCTTCTACACTCCATGAGCGGGAGAAGATTATTTTGGTAGTCGCTCGAAGCCCCACGCTTAGAATCGAGATTATACACAGAAACAGGGTAAGAATTAAGACAAGGGGCGACAGGTTGTTGTTCGTGACGAGAGTTTGAGCCATGGAGCGATGTTACTCAACATGACAGTATGAAATTGGCTAATCATCAAAGTGCGGGACGAAGAAGAGAAAACGAGAAGTTCGCAGCAGAGCATGGCCACTTCTTGTTGCGAGCTTTGAGAGTATTGACGGAGTTCAGCTACACCGAGAGACAGAGGTCTCGTGCAGTAGCCTTCTAGAGTCACTGCCAGCGAGCATCGATCGACCTCTTGCAGTCCAATCAGGCGGTAGAAATGATATGACTTGTTCGGTCAAGCATGATCCTTCCAAAATCCACCGGCAGTAGTGCTCACAGGGTACACAACTGGTTGGAATGACCGAAGTCTTTATGAACACAGTGCACAAGTGCTTTAGGGATCAAGTAGGTATGGCGGTAAGAAGGTAGAATGAAGCAAGAACGGGAGATATCTAAAGGCCGGTCCCGGCTAGCTCCCGCCAAGAGCCGAGCCTAACCTCTCCCTATGGAAGCTTAAATCCTTGAAAAGGGGGCGGTGAAGGTCCGCCCTTTGAGAGAAAAAGGCAACGATCTCCTACTCTATTGCTCCTTGCTTCGCATAATCGATAAGCAATCTCGAGTCTCACCAAGGTCGTCAGAGACTTATCGTGAGGTGGAAAATATGTCGGGCACTTGGCAAATATCAGACGGGGACGTGTGTATGGACACAAGCGTCAAACACTCGAAGCGTCAAGTTCTACGCGAAGGGTAGCCTCGAAGCGTGGCCTCACGTGGGAAATGGTAATGGAAGCATGGTGGGGTTTATTGGATCAGCAGGCGGAAACGAGTCCGCCGAAATTCCGTCATATTCCTTGCATATCGCCATTCCTCGAGTCGATGCTCGAGTGATTGGCTACTCTAGTCGTCAGTATGCAATGGCGGTTTTTTCATTTCCTGCAACTCTGCGTGTCATCAGACGGGCGAACTCGATTTTGGTATATCCCTCGACGATCTCTGCATTTCAAGGATTGTACAAATGGGGAAGCGAGCAAGTTTGCGCATAGAGAACGTGATTTTGACGAAAGTGGCGCCGGCGACAGCTCAAGACATGGCTAGCCACCTAGGTGACGTCGTCGAATTCTACTCATGCGTGATTGAGGGGAATGCATTCTCGGTTCATCTTCTCCGATGTCGTCGTGCATGGGCCTCTTGGCCGATTTCGTAAATGGGGAACCTTTGCTTCCTTATCAATCATACTGTCCTTTCGATTCTTTTCGTCGACTGTCTGGTCAATTGCCTACAGCTTCACCTAGGGCTAGCTTAAAAAGATGGAATCGCAGAAACCACATGGAGCCAAGGGCCATCAGCTTCAAAGCATTGGCTTCAACAGAAGCGTGTATCAGGATGACGCATCTCCAGGTGGATTCAGTAAAGAGAACCAAGAGCCTGATGCCCTCTCCCGATTGGGAAAGCTACCTGTATTGAAGGTATGTTTTCTTTGATCAACTATTCAAAAGCTGAAGGTAGCTGACAGTCGTAGCGCAACTTCGGCTTCCTGTCAATCCTAGGCTTTACTTGCACCATCCTCATCAGCTGGGAAGCTGTTTTCCTGTAAGGCTGACTTTGTAGTATCAATGCTGTGCTAACCAATTCACTTTGTAGTATCTTTGATGTCTCCATACTAAAGTAAGTCTGTAGAAAATAGCGCTTCCGGTCCCAAGCTAACTCCTCCAAAAAGTGGAGGACCTGCTGGCTTCATATATGGGTTTCTCTTCGTTTGGGCAGGGACTCTGGCCACCTACGCATCCTTGGGCGAACTGTCTTCAATGTAATACCAAACCAGGTTTTCGACGATCGTGACTAATTTCGGTAGGGCACCGACTGCTGGCGGACAATACCACTGGGTATCAATGCTTGCTCCACCTAGCTATCAGAAGTTCATCAGCTACATCACTGGTATTTCTCCCAGAAGCACCACCAACAGACTGTGGCTGATACTCCTCAGGCTGGCTTACTGTCCTCGGGTGGCAAGCAGCGTTCGCGACCGCCAACTTCGTCTCATCAAGGCTTATTCAAAGCTTGATAGTGATGACTCGGCCTAGTTACCACCCCGAACCCTGGCAACATATGCTTCTGTTCTGGGCCGTAATGGCCTTTGCCGTGTTCATCAACGTCCTTGCCAGCACCGTCTTACCGAAGTTTGAAGGTTTCATCTTGATCCTGCACATTGTTGGATTCTTTGCGATCCTGCTGCCGTTACTCGTGCTTGGGGAGCACCAAGATCCTCACGACGTCTTCGGCCTTTGGCTGAACGAAGGCGACTTACCTACGCAAGGTGTTTCATTCATGGTTGGGCTTCTCGGACCGGTCTTCATGTTCTTGGGTGCCGATGGTGCAATGCATGTACGTGACAATTCGGTGATCCCTATGAACCGACTGACCAAAATTTGCCAGATGTCAGAAGAAATCCAGGATGCACCGACTGTAGTCCCTTGGTCGATACTCTTTAGCATCATCGTCAATGGCGCCTTGGCATTTGCGATGATGATAGCGACATTGTTCATCACAACGGATCTGGAAACAGCCTTGAAGTCACCGACAGGGTACCCTTTCATGGAGATATTCGTCCAAGCAACCGGCTCAGTAGCCGGAGCGGCAACAATGGCTTCCATCATCACAGTCATGCAGCTTTTTGCTAACGTTGGCTTGTTGGCATCGTGCTCTCGGATGTCTTGGTCGTTTGCACGCGATCGAGGCTTGCCAGGCCACAAGGCTCTCGCGAGGGTAAGTTACGCCGGCAAGCCTAATCTCACTTGGTCTTCCTACACAATCCGGGCTGACCAGTTATTCTTCGCAGGTCAATCCTCGAACATCAATCCCTGTCACAACCATCGTCGCCACTACCATTATCTCCACCCTTCTATCTTTAATCATCCTAGGCTCATCAACAGCTTTCAACAACATCGTCTCTATTTGTGTCGCGGGTCTATCGGCCTCATACCTCCTTGCCATCGGACTCCTACTCTGGCGACGGACCACTGGAGGAATTCGCAATCCTCTGATCACAGACTCCTCCATTACCAACACTCCTGGTTTTGAACTAACCTGGGGCCCGTGGCGCATGCCCGGCATTGTAGGCCCTGTGGTGAATCTGTTCGCAATCGTATATGTGACCATCATTCTATTCTTCAGTTTCTGGCCACCTGAGACGCCGGTTGATTCAACCAACATGAATTATTCCATCCTGGTGACTGGTGGAGTTGTTCTTTTCAGTGTAATTTGGTATGTCGTCGGCGGCAGAAAGGATTATAAAGGGCCAATCGTTCAGACTTCGAGCGCGCATCGATTCATCTGAGAACACTTTGTATACTAGCTAAGAGGTCTTGATACCCAAGAAATTTGAATCATTATAGTGCAAGATAAGAAGGTGTCGAATCCATGGGAGCGGAACCTCGTCTTACCCTACGCTATGTCTCAGCGAGGTGCCAGAAGTCCGCCCAGTCTTCGAGGATGTTCGCTCAATACCGTAGCCGGTTTCAGGGGTGTCTGCCCCGAAATCCTCGCTCGCTTATGTGGTGCATTTTATCCAACTTGAACATGATTTGACGTAATGCCAAGAAAGCGAAACATGATTGTACTCGAACGTTGAATATTTTGCAGATCTGGAAGAAGTTTCCTCTTTTTGAAATAAAAAAGGTAAGAACTATATACTCCTTTGGGCCCCGGTGTCCTGTATAGTTGACGAAGACTCCTATTTGGCGCTCCGGGCCCTCGATTATCGCACGATATACTTGCCCTCTGTAGGCTAAACTTAGCTGCTTTTCTCGGTCAGACCTCCAACGGAACGGAGCTGCCGAGCGAACAACGGCATGACCTGGTGAAATAGACCATAGAACAATCTGCTTCATCAAAAGTCCAGCCATCGGTCAATTGAGTATTCGAGATGCTCCCCAAGGGTCTTGTTCATCCCATCAGGCATGGCCAAAAGCTTTCCAGCACGTTGGCATTGTGTATAGAGCCATAAGCTCTTCCTGTCTTGGGCGTCATCGCTAGGCCATGCTTCGGTAATCGTCATGTTCGATGCCTCGAGGACGGCTAGATTAGGCTGATCTATAATGATTTGACGAGTCAGCATTGTCGCTTTCGTCGTATTTTGAGGTTTTATGAAAGATTAAGAAAGATTCATCGGGAGCAAAATGGTATAATGAAATTCTGCAAGCCGGAGTAAAGCAATTTGGTTGCCTGGGTAGAGACGCTCACATCCTGGGCAAGCAGATCCTTGCACAAAGAAATTGTCCTGATTTCTCTGCCCCTCAACGGCTTGGTAATCATTGTGGCATTGAAAAGCAGAGCGAAGCGTGCAACGGATCAGGAAAAGTATCAGTACTCCATAAAGATTGGTAAGATGGTTCGCGACCTCCTCAAGGAAGGGCGGATTCAGCGCAACTTCATGCATCGCTTGAAGGAATCCATCAAGTCTTGGCCTTAGCTGTGATATGTCGTCACACCCGATATTGCGTTGGACATTTTGGGGCCGTGATGCTGTATCATAACCAATCTCAGAGAATACGCGATGAATTGCTAGCAGCATGGACAACGCAATGCGCAAGCAGCTCAAGCCTAAGGAGATGACATTGTCCTCAGGACAACCGAGTACCTGAGCTTTTCTGATGCTGAAGAAAGCTGCAGCATTGATAAGATCTGCTGCAACGCCTCGCCACATGTGTGACCTGGGGTCGTTGATTGGGTCACGACCTAGGCACAACGGTAAGTCTGTGACTGACCTTTGTAACAGCCAGGTATTGTACGCTTGGAGTTGCGCTACTGTTCTTATGTCATTGCCGGATTGCAAATTGAAATAAGGGTTCTCCATATTCTCAAGTTCAATGATGATTACCCGACCATCGCCGTCGTTCCACTGTAATTTAGGATTATTACCAACGAACGCTGAACAAAATCGTCAGTCTTGTACTTAGATTGATCATGGCCCAGAGAAGTACCGGTGAATGGAAGGATCAGACCCGCAGAGGCTTCCGAGGAAAGTTGACTACATCCATAATGATACTTAGAGGCGATGCATGCACCACAGGTTCTTTGGCGGTCGCACTATCCATTCATATTAGTCATGGACTAGCAACATATTGGCCTCTGTTTGGACAAACAGGAATTGTGCAAGCCTCCGTGATTTTGAATATTTGACCTACGTTCAGCTTGAGGATCTCGCATCTCCAGCATATTGGGTATTCCAGTCCTGGCGTCAGTGAGATACCAATTGGGGACGTGGCAGGAACAGGCCCCTGCGAAGGCGGCTGTGTATAAATTGGGTCATGAATTTGCTGATCAGAGCTAGATATGCTGTTCTCTGATTTTCCGCCTCCGAGGGCAATGCTAGCCGTTTCACTTCTCGAGTCAGGGTCTAAAGATACCTGAAATCGCGCTCCACAGGCGTACATACCTCTTAAATTCTGAACCGCTTAGAGGTGGGCCATGAGGGCCCTTTCTAGATTGGCGTATCTTTGAGAGGGACCCAACGTTGCCATTGTGGCATGTCCTCGTCGTTGTTGCAATCGATGGCTTGCCACGTCTTGCACGGCCACTGGTCGTTCCATCGAGGTCCGAGACCACACGTCTGTAGGTATTACAGACTTTCGTGGAACTATTGAACATGAGACTCACATCTTGGGTCGTCCACCTTGAGCATTCAAAATCCTCAAATTCAAGTTGTCATTCTCGACATGCCTCGCCACATGCTATAGAATTCATTACATCCAGGAAAGTCGCAATATAGGCGATAGGTACCTTTCTGAGCGCTGAGGCTGGCTTGTATTCTTTCAGTGAATTACAAAAGCCACAACGCGACTCGCATTTAGCAATTGTCAGTGTACCAGAGGTTCTCCATGGGTGAGCGTGGGCGCTATCGTTGCAAGGCATCCTGTGAATTGATGATAAGCAACGAATGCAATGGTTGGGATTCACGAGAGGAGGCAGGACGAGTGAGAAACAATCTGAGATCAAGGTTCAGGTTCGATAGGATATATAAAGCCACCGAATAACGGTACCTTGTATTTCAATAGAGTGTGAATTGATAGAGAAAAAAGCGGTTCAAAACTGGCTTTTTACCCGTCCATTCCATCGACTGCGCCACACAATCTTTGCCACTCCTCCCGTTGCACTTCGCAACGCTTTTCCTTGGCATCTCATACCCGCCATTTGATTCGTTTCGGGGATTCTGGTACCAGACTTCACCGACTGTTCAGAGCTGCAACATGCCCGATTTTGGTCAAGTGAGCTCACCCAGAGAGCGGCCTAGCATATTCATGGCGCAATGGGTCTTCGATGGACATCGCTACTCCGCTCTCGCAGGATATCAATGCTGCTTGTGTGTCTTGCATTAGGGAAAAGTTCAAGAATCACAGAGAGATCGAAGTTTCACGGCCCAAGTTAACCAACTCCCAAAGGGAACAGTCCATAAGGCTGAATCAAGGCTCGGTACATCATTTGTGAAAAGTCACCTTATGAAGGAACTCTGTATACGAAAATTTTGTGAAATTTGATTCTGAGAAGGTTTAATATGGAGGCCTTTTCAATGTCCGCCGCAGATGTCAAGATACAGGGGCGGTGTTCTTTTGCTGGGTTCGTTCCATTAGGGGGTCAACCCTTCCACACCCAATGTTAAGCTCGACCGAGAATCTTTAAGTACGTTCGAAGGTCCAACTCGACAAATGCGACAATTTGCATTCTGGATCTGCCTCTGGCATGCCAGCCAGACTTCATTGCCACTATTCAAACTATCCTGCCTATACGCAACTGAAGCGATCAACTCGCATGCAATCTTTTCACCATGTTGGCCAAAAATTCACCAAAGTCAAATTATCCGAAGTAGACCCATGGTGAACCAAATGACCGTCCCGTACTCCTACGAAACCTTCTGGCCAGAATCTTGAAGCTATTCGAAGCTGAAGTTCCTTCCGTCGGCCATGCTCTGCTGACTTTTCAGGCAAGGTTATGAGTCAGACGGGACCAGATCGTCTCATGGATAAGCAGCTTTTCGAGTTGTTTTCTTCTACTTTCACGATGCCAATCTTTGCAGGAGGCGCTGTGGTTCTGTATGCCTTTCGGGTCTGAGCTCGTTGTACAACATCGTCAATCAAATAGAACATTGTTGAGTAATGTTGATCGAACCCCCATATCGTCGAAGCGGCGATGGGTTTCGGCAAACGGTATCTGTCGTTTTTGAACGAGTCTTCGTGTTTGTTGTATGTTGTCAGCTTTGCCCACGAAGACGAAAGTTCCCAAAAGCCTGGCTCCAAGTAGGATGGTGAGCCCGCATCTTGCCACTCGTCTTCCTCTCGAGACCACTGGGTGACGGAAAACTGCTCAGGAGAGGTAGTGCATATGTTCTGAGCCTCATCCTCGTCGCCCCAGCGAATTAGACTTTCATCATCGCTCAATGACAGTGACTTATCCACAAAATTGAGACCTTGAAGATCGAGAACTACGCCATTAAGATCTTCTGGCATGGTCTTCTCAAATATACAGGATCCGTCATGGAGGCTGACCTTTGACAAAGAAGCATCCCGAATCAACAGGTCGTCTTGAGCCCAAGGAGGGCCGTGGAAATAGTACATAGCGTCTCTCCCTATGGCTGCTTCGCTCGAGCATGGCCCCACCACGAGCTCCCACAGTGTGGATCCTTGTACCGAGACCTTGACAAATTTGGTCGCATTTTCGCCGTATGTATCTCCCGGCTGGGGATATACGAGCAACTTCAATAGGATCTCAGATCTAGATATGAGATAAATTTGCTGTACTTCATCATATTCTGAGAACATGTCTTGACAGCTGATATAAGAAGCAGGCGATGGTCGTCCCAGCTCCTCCCAATCATACTGATTGGTACCAGCGACATCTCCCAGGGAGCTGAGTGGGCAGACTGTAATTTCGCCATCCATATTCGACCAGAGGATATAGTCGTCGCAGATATTCCAGTACGAGACCATTTCGCATTCATGCCATGCTGTGGCACGGCCGGCTTTGAGAGATTCTTCCATGTATACTACACCGAGTAATCAGTTCAGGATCCGCGATCTATCTTCATCAACGTTACGTACCACATCTCCTAAAAAGCAGGTTGAACTCTTCGCGAGAGCCACACTTCTTGGCTCTAGCCGCCGCCCATGGGAAATGCCTTAGCACGGCAGCCTCTGTGGAATGGAAGTACTCTGAGTATCCCTTCCATTGCTTGGAGACTCGTCTCAATATCTCAGTGTCTCGCGCCGAAAGAAAACTTGTAATTAGTCCCACTTCGGTATCGCCAAGTTTGTCGAATGGATCGCGGCGACCAGGTGGAGTTGATCTCAATACACGATCCGAGACCAATCTTGGCGTCTTTGGGCGACTCGCAGCTGCACCTCCGGTGCTGTGAGATGCCGAAGACTTTTGCCTCTCCTTTGCAGTATTGTCCTGATCGTCCTCGATTCTTCGGCGCTTCGAGGCATTCTGTTGCTTGGAAGCTGGCTTTACTGTAAGGTCTTTGCGCCCAAGTCGTCTCGGCATATTGTTCAACTCGCTCGAAGATTGGCGAAACTGGGCAAATTTCTTCCTGCTTTGCTACAGAGTTCAGCCTCGTATTACCGGCCTTCTAAGCTGACTGGGGGGGATCCGATATTCGGTTAAGAAAACCGGGTTGTGTTGTGGAGATGGGAATCGATGCACTTTGCTAATATCGGTTGAGGTTGTGCAATTTGAGAATATTGCTAAATGAGTAAGCAGGATTAATGGTGAATATAAATTTGGGGGTCTGTGAAAAAGCCAGTTCTGGTGGGTTAGTTTACCTAAGATTTTATCAACAGGAAGAACAGCTAACAGTAATGATGTTGAGCTAGTATCACACACTAACCCAAACTAAGCGGGGTCATCGTCCACCCAGTGTTAACCATTCAGTACACCATGCTCTCTGTAAATCTTCCTTTGGTAATCGTCGACTTGGGAAAGGCAAAGTCGATTTGCACCCGCTTTTAGAGAGTTGTGTCGTTGATCTTGATCTGGAATTGACACGCAACGGAAGTTCTTTTTTGGAGTTCCAGCGAATTGTGCTGATTTGATTGAGACCCTTGCTTGTTTATGTACGTGACGCGATATTGGGGTTTCAAGATGCCTCACTGTGGTGGTAAATATGAGGTCGTCATTGAGTCTAAGCATAGTGCTCTCAATAGCAAGATTGAAATGACAGGATGGCATTGGATGAGTCCGCAGGGGTGCATGAGAGGCAGAGGGTGTCCTTGAGCGGATAAACAGAGGCCTGAGATAATTGAGCGCAGCGTGGGTATCGTCTTACCCAGCATGGGCCCTGAAGAGGCTATTCTGCTCTGGGATCACAGCTTGAGAAACCATCTCCGACCATTCGGGACCGTTCAAAGAAGAAGATTCAGGGGAAAGATCAGACGTCCCGCAACAATAAGTAGACGTGACGGGATCTAAGAAAAAGAGCTCTGGATGTACCCTACAGCCGACTCATCGAAACTGAATGAACTGTATTCCTTACTGCTGTCCATGCAAAATTCATCCGTCCCCCGTCTAAATTCGAGGAGACACTGCAGAAGAGCTCATCCTGCTAAGACGGGAGACACAGAAGAACTCGAAGACCTTCTATGAACAGCTGTGCTTTCACATACGCCCGAAAGCCAGGCGAGCGTATGTGCCTATTCACGGATATAATCCCGAGATGCAAACGATTCGGTGTATGTTCACTGGCTCAGAGTACTCGCCAGAAGTTCCAACCTTGTCTACGCACAGTGACTCATACGACCATTCGCTGAAGGTGGTGGCGCCTAATCCCGAGATCTTGGTACTGGAACCTAGTCTGATGCTCGAGTCGGCCTGCCTTGGTGTGTCTCCGGTCTCATGTCCCATGATTCGTATCTACTTCATTTGCACACGTTGCAGTAAGCTGGACGCCTCTTCACGTCGATCAGGATCATGATCTGAATCATCCCCCTCGCGGTTCCGACTTCATTGATGCTTGTCAGTCGCCTCGCGGCCCTTTCCTTCCTGCAGCATCAAGCCTTTCGAGAAATTCGTGAATGAAAAGCTGGTGATTCCGTCGGAAACCACCGTGAAGTCAGCTTTACCCTTGATTTACGTCCGATTCTTCCATCCATTAGCAGCGTAACACCGTTGTCCCACACTTCACTAGGCACATACTTCTATAAGAACCTCGCACTTCACCGCTCCTCCAACCTTTCCGATTTCCTTGTCAGACAGCATTGATCTGAGGCCTGGCCAGCCGCCAGCTCCAGAGCATTTCGATGGCCTATATATACAGGAATTATCATCTTACTTTCATTTTCAGTATTGAGAGTCTGGCGTGAGGTCTCCTCCGCCTTTCTCGGCTACCTCTTGACTCTGCTCGTTCCACCTCTTCCTCCTTTTTTCCGAAGGACATTGCTTGAGCCTACGCGAAATTGTGGGGCGCCTGGCATTGAGCTTGATTTCTGTTATCCGGCGGCACGAGATCAATCGTGGCCGGAATCCGCAATACAATCGGTAGCAAGCAAACAACTGATAAGGCGAGCGCCATGATCTGCAAGTTTTGCCCCCAAAGCATTACTGACCTCCGCATCGTAAGAAGTGTGCCCCAGGAATCTCACTACTTTGCATCAACTCACACTCGTTATGATCTCCACGAAAAAGAGCATTGTCTTCTCTTCACTCTCTGAAAGATCGAGAGTACCCTTGCTATCAGATTATCACTTCCATTCTCTTGGCTCTCACAGACTTATACCTCAGACCAACTCATTGCCCTATCATCGCCCACGACTTATGTTAAGCGACCTTCGCTCTCCACCGTCTAGTACTACGATAAAATATCCGCCGTACTTTTTCAGATTTGCTTCCTAGTCCTGATCAACGAGAAAACCTGAAACTCGATAGATCACACACGTCAGCCAGAAAGCAACCACACATGGTGGTATCTGACGACCAGACGGAGGTTATCCCATTTCGATATAAAGTCAGGATACTTTCGGAGAAGCCTCCAAATAACTAAGGTGGAGGTCGACCAAACCCGTAGACCCGTCGTGCACGCGAAGGAGGATGCTCTTAGAGATCTGGAAAGATGTCAAATTCGCACCAGCAGCTATCTGAGGACCAGATAGATGCTATCCCGTTACGATATGAAGCCACAATACTTCCTGAGCAGCCTCCGACCGACCAAGGCGGGATGTTACTACAGGTCAGGCAATCCCGCAACCTCGTCGTGCATGCGAAGGAGCACACACTTAAAGATCTAAATGATGGTCGACCAGGCCAGCGAGTAGAAACCTTCCTTGGTAGCACATTCCAAGGAGCGACTGTATCCGAGGTGAGCCACACGGAAGAAAGAGATACATACGGGAGTAATTAGGATGCCAGAATCAACATGATTGAGCATGATCGTTGTGTAAGTCTCACTCCCGCCATCTTTTGCCCGCCAATCTCACCGTTGGATGTAATTTTAGCTTCATTGTCACTCTCGCAATGGCTTGATTCCCATTGAATCCGTTGCTTCATCGATGATATGACCCAGCTGGTACGCTCCTGTGCTGGTTACGATCCCTCCGTGTTCCAGGCTTGTTATACCCTGAGGACATCATACCCCTTCCACGGATGTCAGCTTCCCAATCCAGCTCCTCAAAAACGCTCAAGTACAAAGGGACAGTTACCGAGACTGGCTCTGCCGCGCTTGGTAGTAACATTCGAATCGAGACGGACAACAACCCGACATACATTGCAAAGACAGGGACAGTCGACGCCCTTCTTGAAAATGGACGCAAGGTCATCGTTAGCAGTAGAGTCTGTGTCCTAATTTGATGATACCAAGCCCAACGCCAACGTCCGTCAAGTGAGGGCTATCGATGACGAGGACAAGGTGAAGGACATTGGCAATTCTATTGCGGTCGCTCAAGTAAATCTGATGCGGAAAGGGTTGCGGACTTCGTCGGCTTGGATCAATCTATCTGCTCTTTGTATGTTAGAAAAGTCTTGATATGATTAAGCAGATTTCCTATCACGTTGCGTCACTCTAGGACTAGCCTCACATCATATCAGACACTCAAGTTTCAATCACACTGATGTTGTCATTTCTGGACGTTAGAAGAGGGGTGAAAATGGCTCTGCTACAAGAAGCGTCAGATACATGACATTTCAATGCTGGATGGCTGTCTTTGAGCAAAGAAGATGCGCTAGTGGTCTTTCTGTAGCGGGTAGCAGCGCCTTTCAGGATCAGTGTATGAAAGAGGAATCGACGGACTGGTGAAAATTGGTGAAGCTATAGATGATTCTGGATTGACATAAGTAACCCTGAATATCCCATCATTGATTCTCCCTGTAATCCTGGGACAACCATAATGCCATCCGAAACATTTGCACTACTTTATCTGACCGCTTCTGCATTACTTAATGGGGTCGAGATGACTGGTGTATCAAGAACGAAATCATTCCAGCCTGCGCGGCATCGGGTTTCTGGGAAGTTTCCCCGTCGCACGCAAAATTAATGATATACGATGAGGGCAAGCAATCCTTTGGCGAGACGCAATACCGACTGCCTGTTTCCCTCTCTGCTATGAATATATTGGGGCTTGACCAGTATCAGGCACTATTCCTCCATGTAGGGAGTGTAGTTGATCGAAACCGCCGGGAAAAATTTGCTCGCATTTGTGTCACGACTGCGGAAGAAAAAGCATAAGCAGTTGATATTGATAGATTTTTGGCTAACGTGGTGAGACGGTAATGTCTAGTAAGCAAACTTATCTTGGTGAGCGATGAATGACTAAATGAAGGGGTGGGATCGGGAGAGGAATTAGTGGCAGGATACAATTCAAATCATATACCGCTCTTCCCCATGAAAACATGGTCCACTGGTCGAAGGTTTTTCCCGATTTGGTTCTCTCGGGCATATGTGGAGCCACTAACGCTCTCAGAAAATTCCCGGGTTTGTCTTTGTTCCAAGTCCTTGTTGAAGGGCTTCTCCGCTTCAGCTCGTCACATGGTAACACCAGAGCGACCACTATGCTCATGCGTGGACGAGTCATCTGGATCTCCAAGTAAGTCCCCAAGCCATGCTTTGACCCTTCCGCGTCCCATTTGCAGTCGTTTCTCCCCTTTGCTACCACTTGTCTGCTCTCTTCAATTTGATTCAAACTGGTTCCGGGTGTGTTCCCTCCACCTGGTAAGGATAAGAACAATGCTTCCAGCTCCACGATTTTGTCCCAAGCGCCTAAGCAGGTGCCTCTGTCCTTATCATGTGTCTCCCTGCATTTCCTTGAGTACTTCAAAGGCCACTGGATTTTGCTGTCGTTCTGTTCCTTTCAGGGGAACATTACCACAGACGTATTCACAAACCATTGCAACCCCATGAATTGCAAATACACAAGCATCCATTTCCCAGGAATAGCAGCAGAATATTCCATTAATACCAGCTTTGCCAGCAAGACCAATCTCGGATATCAGATCTCAGCCAGTACGCAGCATCTAAACAGCCAGCCGAACCCCGTTGAAGATGGAAACAAGGCTTATTACTTTCGCAGATGTCGTCTTCACAGACAGTGGAAATACCCACACAACCTACATGGTACAAAGCCACAATTCTAAAGAAAAGGCCAATGTTCCATCCTGAAGGAATCTTGCTTAAGATTGACAAAATTCCGACATTTCCGTCTGTACCGGTACCTAAGGGGAAATTTGATGATCTGACAGGGAAGGACATAGAAGGCGACGATTATACATACAAAGTAGGACAACGGGTCTGGGTCCAGTTCAGTGGTACTGCAACAAACCTCAATGTCATCAAGGTTACCCGTATGGAGGAGAAAGACATGCACAAGGACCACCCCAGTAGCGGGGCCGTAGCTTATGCTTGATCCTGTCTCCTCTGGTCGATCGTTGCAGCTTCTGTCTCCGTCGTTTCATTCAACATGAACACAGTACTTGGCAGGTGATTGGGTTTTGCAGGATCGATACAACTGGTTTGATTGTTTGCATTTGTATGATTCTTGGTGGATAATGCTTGTTATGAATCTTGGAGTTTAAGGGTCGTCGTGTTCTCGTGTGTTTTTGGGCGCCACGCCTTGCTTTTCAACAAAGCATTTGACCCTAGGCAGTCGTCTTTCCTGTCACAATGCATAATCTTAACAATTGGCGTTGTCCTGTTTTGTACGGACGATCTCTCTCCATGTCTCCCATTTTGGCCTGTGACCGGAAGACAGATTACTTTTGGTATTGTCCACATCGCTGTCAACAAGACCTGCAAGACGCCTGGTCAATTCTTTTGAAATGCAATACTACTATATCGTCAGCCGCTGCCGCGATCCCAGGAAATCGATGGCGGTCGTAGCATAGCCGACAGCGAGGGATGCAATATGTACTGATGCCCTGTGGGATGTAAAGATTACGGAATTGAGCCCCATTGATGATGAAATTTGAGCTTGAATCTCTTCTGCATTCAGATGAAGTAGACGAGCAGGCCCCTCGTGGTAGGGTCCTAAAACTCGGAGGATTGCCCCAAGCCGGCCCGCTTGCCGGACACGGAAGGCGCAGCGATGGTGCCCTCAAAGGGCGCCTACCCTAAACATAGCCTAAGACTAAGGGGTTTACACCCCACCAGGACGCCGACCTGGTTGCTTCAGACCTCAAGGTAAATATGTGTAAAGCCGAAGATGTTCAAGCACGTTCGTACTCGGGCATGCGATTGGCGCATCACTCACTGCCAGGCGAGGACGAGGGTATCCCCATCCTAGCATTTAGGGGCTTGTGACTGAAGGCTGGACGCTCTAGGGGGCCATAAGGGCTGTACTAGTACACAAGCGCGATAGGGGCCGCAAGATTAACGTCAGCGTCCTTCGGGCCATCAGTCTTCATCTCAAGTGATGACAAGAGAATGAAGCATCAACGTGCCGAGATGTCTGTTAGAGAAAGCACCCAATACACGGTTTCTCATAATTGATTCATAAATCTTTAAGTGCAGTCTAGTTTATACAAAGGTCATCAGACTTGCACCGTAAACGAAGCATATAGATCTGCGGCTAAACTCCTCGAATCCATGATTCCAAATTCTCGAAGTAATCTTGCATACTTGGTGCCACATTTCCAATACCCATTCATGGATCTTCGTTAGCGCCTAGTAAAGACTTTGTTTGTTCTTTAGACCTGTGAAGTACGTCTCACATTGGCCAGGCGCCAGGGATTTTACGATGCCCCTTTGAGCGCCTTGCACGAGCCACTTTTGCCGCTCTTTTCCTCTGGCGTCTATTGTCGTCTTCCTTTATTCGGTAGAGGATTTTCCGCTGCTCTCCTACGGGTTCCCATAAGTCTCTTTCTGCACAAATTGCCAAATAATTATCGTTGTAAGGCCAGGGTCTTCCCCATGAGGGTGGGAAGAAGTAATCATCGGGTGTTTTCACCATAGTCTTGAAACCCTCGCTTAGCAAATAGATAGGAGACTGCGGGTCAATCCACCAGTCCCATAAGACCCTTGGCTTGGCGCCTAGCTTGAATTTCAATCGACGTGGGGTTTCCAATACTGAGTCCAGATTCCATGGAATCTTCAAGTTCAAGTCCGCGTCATGGAGTGCCATCTCTTTCTTGAGGTATTCGTTGACACTATACCCTTCATCCGCTAGTACATGGAGCCACGAGGCACCGGCTAATTCTGATTCATAAGGCGTCTCGGTAGTGAGGAAGAGAATGTCAAGTGGAGTACGATGGTATGAATCGCCCTCCCATTGGTGGACTGGAACTCGAGCATGAAGGTCGATTTTCTTACGGACTAGTTGTCGAATGAAAGCTATCCATTCACTCCCATCGGATGCAAATTGCCTTAGTGCCGTAGCGAGGATGGGATATGATGGTGATTCATGGCTTGCCTCGTAAGGTTCTGCAATGGAGGGATAGTGTAAGATCAACATCTCCAAGCCTTCGGGAGGGCCATGGTATGCTTCCAGGAATTCGTCCATATCCTGTGATGAGAAGTCCCCCTGCGACTGGACTAAGACCCTTAAGACGTCGATGATGTTGGATTCATTCATTGGATATTTCCAGTACATGAATTTGCACTCGAGAGCTGCAACTTCTGCGATAGGCTTTCTGAACCTATGCCTGGAGTCAGAGAGGAAAGACTTTTACTAGTAGGAAGATATCTTACTTGGACGGGCCATTCGACATACGGTCAGGATCTACCCCGAGCTGTAGAAGTAGTAGGCATACTGCTGTCTGTTGCTTCAATGCAGCATGCTATAAATGGTCATCAATTTGCTCCTTGGTTAGGTCAGATGTACGTACGTGCAATAGCGTAGATCCATCCCGATCTACTACATACGGTGAGACTTCACGGTTGTCAAATGCTGCCTGCAGATCTTTTACATCTCCACTTTGACACATAATCAGGACATCCGACATATCGTCAACCACGGTATAAGTGCTCAGCGTGCTCGAGATTGTGCCACAGCTGTATTTAACCCGAAACTCGAACATAAACCCCAGGAAGGACGGCATGATAGAGACAATCCTCTCTTCGACAAGAATGCCTCTTTTCAATGTACGCCGCTTTGTAGCTTCCTGAGACAATTTGGACTTTTGTAAGATAGACATATCACCCAGCATAGCCGAAAACCTTTTAAGCTCCGTCTCTACGAGGATGAGAGGCGTTTCTCTGTGGTAGTAGAAGCTCCGTGTTTCCCACTCTTCAGACCGGTTTGCTTTCGATGTCAATCCAGGCGCTACAGAAATCAGACGGCTCTCTCGAGCTTCCCGCGAGTTACGTGTCACAGGAACTATAGCTTCCATGGAATGGTGTCTAACCCTATTTGATACCAGTATTAGTCGGACACAGCGGGAAGGATTATGCCATAACTACTCATTAATTAAAATTGCGGAAGAGATGGAAACAGCAGTCTGGAGCCCATCCGTAGCATCTCGAACCTGGCTCAGAATCTCCTGCATGTCCTCTCTTTTCATCACAATTTTCAGAGAACCCAAGGATTTCCGTATCCCACTTTGACAATCTAAGTACGTCCTGACCTTGTTCACGAATTCCTCAAGCATTGTAACTTTCGACTGGCATCTTTTCAATGCATTTGTGACGGCAAGGAGGGTGTCTGAGAGACCGTTGTTGGTGATGTGCTTGTCGATGAATAATCTTGCAGAGTCTAGATTATCCCTTAACTGGTCAAGGGTCTCCACGAGGTGAGAAAGCTGCTTTGGTGAGCCCCGGATGCTGCGAAATAATTTGGTAATGTGCTGCACGGTGTCTAGGAGTTGAACTGCTAGCGATACGACCGCGATTGCACCAGAGGCTCCATCCATACTTTTTCGTCGAAGGTGTCAGCTTTGGATGTTTTAGACTTCTAACAACGTTGAAGACTCGCGAAGATGCAAAGACACAAATACATTTGAGAGCGTACTAACCACATTTATACTGAGGACTCGCGAGAGGGGGGGCGAAGCAGTTTTCGAGAGTAGAACATCGAAAAGCGATTTTACGTCGCGAGCGCTGTAGGCTGCCATTCAGCTGTCGTGACCCATTAGAGGGGTCCACTCATTGGATAGCATATGTTGGTCGACGCCAGGTCATGCATAGCATTATCTAGTGAGTAGGCTGTGAGCAGACGTCACCGAACCACGCTGTCAATCGGTCCATGACATCTGTAGATTCAAACCCATCAAAATCCAATTGGATACAGCAGTCTGAGTAGATACTTTGTTTGGTCCCATGCTTGACGGGCGCAAAGGAAGATTGTCTTCCGCCTTGGTCACGCCAATGGTAGCAGGTTCAGATCGAAGGTCCTCAATGTCACAGATCCCGAGCAGCAATTACGTACGACCAGTCTGCCTTCATGCTTGAGAGGTCGGTTGATGGCATGAATACGCGATATGTCCAACAGGTTCGTCTGAAAATAAAACCATCACATTTTCGGCTTGAAGAAACGAGCGACGGGCGAGAAAGTTGACATTTTCAATGACCGACCACATGCACAAAATTTCGTCGTGCC
>JAABUP010001908.1_pt1 | contig 42319 bp, 52 predicted proteins | sample 5559201 | NCBI WGS metagenome assembly JAABUP01 (sample SAMN10711887, study PRJNA513373) | rock metagenome | isolation source: Antarctica rocks | place: Antarctica
TTGCTTCAAGACCTGTACAAGCATCACTTTGACTGAGTTCTCCAGTCACACAATCTGGACAAATAGAAAACTAACGTCTTGAACGAACAGGTAGACACATAGGCATCACTGCAAGGCGAAACAGCAGCTGGCGATGAGCTATATGAACTTTATAAATACCTTGTAGATATAGATCTTGTAGCTCTCAACAGCCTTCTTTGATCCCTTTTTGCGACCAGCACCGGACTTCTTGGCCACAGCCTTCTTGGCTGGCTGAGCAGGTTTCTTCTCTGCCTTGGGTGCCATTGCAACAGAAGCTTATAGTCAGCAGATTTTCGCGAGAACTGCAGAATGTGGGTCGCAAAGCAGAGGACTTAGTGATTCAAGTTGTTGTTCGATTTGCTATTTGAGAGCCGTTGTTTGTTGAGGCTTGATGAGCTGGACAAGTCCCGACAAGGCCTGCTCGGTCAAGATTTAGGCCAAACGCCCTAAGCCATTTGAAGCAGCCCTCCCTTCAAAAGCGTGACTTCAACAGCTTCACGACCCACAATCTGAAAGCCTTGAAATCTTGTTGATCTTCAGCTTGTTGATTTGTCATCATGGCTCGTACAAAGCAGACAGCTCGTAAGTCTACTGGTGGCAAGGCACCTCGCAAGCAGTTGGCCACAAAGGCTGCACGCAAGAGCGCACCAGCCACAGGAGGAGTCAAGAAGGTATCACGACCGCGCCTTGTTGATATTGATTGCATGTGCCGTTATTTTGCAATGTGCGTGGGTCCCTCTTCGCTAGGAGGATAGTAACAACGTGGCATGGTCCTTTGCAGCCTCACAGATACAGGCCCGGAACTGTCGCCCTGCGTGAGATCAGGAAGTACCAGAAGTCCACCGAGCTTCTGATCCGCAAGCTGCCTTTCCAGAGGCTGGTGCGTGAAATCGCTCAAGACTTTAAGACTGACCTGAGGTTTCAGTCTTCAGCAGTGCTGGCTTTACAAGAGGCAGCTGAGGCTTACCTAGTTGGCCTGTTTGAGGACACCAACTTGGCGGCTATTCATGCCAAGCGTGTTACCATTATGCCCAAGGATATCCAGCTTGCTCGCCGCATTCGTGGAGAACGTGCTTAAGCTTCACAACTGAAAGCACTTACCACAACTCAAATGGTGTTATTTCAACACCACCTCAGAGGGAGAGTGTCATAAAGGTCTCTGCGGTTTATCTTGATGTTCAAGTGTATACTGGGTGCTGATACAAGTTTGAGTTGTAGGAGCATGCATAAGATAAAGGCAAAACAGTTGATTGCAAGGGCATATGCTACAAGCAACACCTTTTGTAGCATGCCGCTCTCGCGCAAAATTCATTCTCTACATTTGACGCCACAAAGGGCTAGAGCAACCACTGCACGCTGAGCCCACTGTGCAGTATAGTCATGGCATATGCTTATGAATTCGTGTCCACATGGTTCTGGTCACTTGATGACACAAATTAGCTCTCTAATTCGTGTGCTCCAGTACAACAGTCTCTGACTGGCAGTCCTATTCAGGCAACTTGTACGCAAGGTGGAAGTGCTATAGCATGTCAGTTCGTTTCTGAGGAAAAGCATCAGCTTTCAGATATAGCAAATTATTAGAAGTGTAATATGACTATCAGCCACAAAGGAAAACTGGCATCAACATTGCTTTGCACTAGTGCATTGGCAGACAGCATCTGACGAATTTGCACAGCGCATCAGCTAGGATTTGGTCACCTAGCAGCTGCTGTCTGAAACTCAGCGTTCTAAGCAAGTGCTCTGCGCAGCTTGCAGCGTGAATATAAGTGATGGCATCCTCAACGCAGGCGCTGATGCTCCATGTGTACTGTGCTGGTATGTACAGCCATGCAAGCCCTTGTGGTTTGTTGTGGAAGGTAGTACAGGAGTAATTGTGCACCTTGTGTAGCTGGCTTTGGACCTGCTGGACAGTGCCAAACAAATTTGCTTTGAAGGTACAGCAAAGCATTTGCGTGCAAATGTGCCTTTGGGCCCCAGTCACTGCTGAAAAGTCGTCAGGATGCAGGGATGCAAGAATACTGAATGTTGACCAGACACTGCTCAATTGCAAAACCCAGTCCAGTCTGGTGCAATTTGGACAGAATTGCTCGAATACGGAATTCGGAGCTTGCTGCCCGCATCAACCAGGCGATCCCGCCCTGGGACACTTGCGAAAGAAGTAACTGATGCCGACAAGACATTCGTGTGCTTTTATTTTTGGGGGCCAACGCCTGTGCATGTAGAAACAGCATACGCCTGTTAGCTCTCGCCAGACATGGCGAAGTCAACATCATGCAAAGAGGCCATAGCCAATTTTGAGAAGGCCAAAGGGGTTGTGGCTGCTGAAACAGATAAGGTAAAACACCCTCTTTGTCTTTGGGATCATTGCTGTTCAGCAATGACTCACGAACCATACCAGCGGGCAACTGATCATACCACAACACCTGCAGGTTCTCCTGTTTGGCCAAGTTCCCCCCATTGACAAGATGGATGCAAGCCTGTCCTCGTTAAAAGCATGCAAGTGAGCGCCTCAAGCCCGTCGAGCTGCCTAAAGCGGGGCAAAGGCTGCCAAGGGTGTACAAAGTACCAAACAAAGCGTGTCTGATCACAAGCAGGAGCAAGATTCTTGAAGTGTGTTGCAGGCAGCTGTCGTTGTCCACAAATAGTCTGGAGAAGATTAGCAGCTTGTCTGGCATGGAAAATCTAAAGATCTTGGCTCTAGGACGCAATCAGATAAAAAAGATAGAGAACCTGGACAGTGTAGCAGAAACGCTTGAAGAGCTCTGGATATCGTATAATGTGCTAGAGCGCCTGGTACATCTCCTCACTTATGATTCATCCAGCTGTGGATATCAGCTGTTTGCAAAAAGTTGTAATTGCAGTCCTTTTGCCAGTACAGCGTATTGCGTACAATCCCCCTTAGCTGCACAATGCCAGTGCTGGCAGTGAAGGCATACAGATTCACGCAGACTGCTGATGCAGACTGGCACAGAAAAGCTTGGAGCATTGAGGGTATTTCTGCTGTCCAACAACAAGATTGCTGCATGGAATGAGGTTGAGCGGTTAGGTGGCTTGACAGCCCTGGAAGAGCTGCTGTTGGTTGGGAACCCTCTGTATAATGAGTTCAAGGATAAGGGCGAGACCCAGCAGTACAGGATTGAGGTTTGCTTCTGCTGCTTTTCGCCCCAACACTGAGCAAGCCTGGTGTATCTGTTGCATTCAGCTAGCATCAGCACACTGATTTGTACCTCACCCTACAAGGTTGGCAGTCTGTATTGCTTGCAAGAGGCTGGCTCAGACAGCAATCCTTTGGCCTGCTTGAGCACACTCTTGCTATCATGCCTGGACCAGTAATGCTGCACGCACACACGTTATGACTTTAATGTTAACGATACCTGTGGCAGAAACTCTATTTTTGTCACCTGAACCATTCACGCAATTGACCTTGCACGCCTAGCTTGCAGGTAGTAATATGGCAACATTGGATGGATTTGCAGGTCTTGAAGCGGTTGCCGCAACTGAAGAAGCTTGATGGCATTCCAGTAGACGTAGATGAGCGGGATCAAGCCAAAGCTGCAGGTGGAAAATAGATGTTGCGTCCTGAGGCCTGCTCAGTGATACAACAACCACCTTCTCCCAGCACTCAGTTGCTGCTCACCATCACCAAATAATGCAACTCGGTTGGATGTCCCGATACTGGCTTAGTGCCAGCAGCAGAGCATGTAGCAATGTGGAGTCAAAGTGGACAAAATGCATGCCTTGTGTGCGAAAATCTACTCGTTTGATTGCATGCTGCATACAGCCAAAGCTGATCGGCAACGCAAGGCAGAACACTTGTGCTCTGTAAATTACATGAACGGGTATGTGAATTAAAAGGCTACTTATTTGCTGTGAATTCAATTTTTGAACCTGATTTGGGACCAAGAGCAGCGTTTTGGCTGCCTATTCATCACCCAGTGATGGTAGGCTCATCTTCAGATGATGTGGCTACTGAACACCCAAATGCAGGGTCAAAGAGGCCCAGCAGCAATATGTAGCACAGAGCTTGCTCTGCTGCTCTCACGTACAAACGAAAGAATGCTTGGCTGGGTTCTGAATGTGTGTTCTGTGTACAAGCTGTCACAGCATCAATGCATGTATCATTGCTGTGGTGGGAAGCCTGGAAATCCAGGCCTTGGAGCGCCAGCTTGTGGTGGAGGCATGCCTGGTCTCCAGCCTGGGGGAGGTCCCCCCGGGAACCCTGGGGGAGGCATCCCTGGCCGCATCTGCAAAACACAGGAACCATGGCTCACTGAAGCATCCAGCATCACTTAGAAACAGAGCATCACATTTGTGTGCATGCATGTACTGAAGTTGCAGCGCGCTGAATGCTGGCGCAATCCCACTGGCCAGTAAATTTGCAAGCAGGTCAGAGCATTTACTACCTTGCGGCAGAACTCAATTGTGCGAGCACTCATCAACAATCACAAATTATACTGTCACATCTACTTGGGCAAGATATACACTGCATCAATGCTTGGACACACAGGAACATGCATAGTCATCAGAGCAAACACTGCATGATATGGATACTTACTCCTGGGGGAGGCATGCCAGGAGGCGGCATGCCGGGTCGCTGAGGGGGCATGCCAGGTCTGAAGCCAGCAGGGGGCATGAACTGAGGGGGGCCCTGCCCTGGGGGCCTCTGTGCAAACTGGGGAGGGGGCATGCCTGGCCTTGGAGGGCCACCTGCAGCCATGTGCTCAGTCAATGTCTAACAAATGACTCAGCAATTCATACAGCTAGCCTGTCTGTTCTGGCCTGTACAGTCAAACTACCCACATGCTGCGCAGGTGCTCAAATGAGCCTTACCAGCCCTGTGCAGAAGCAAGCACATGCAAGGTGCTGTAGTTTTTGCACTCCATGCTTGCATAAATCTATGCCATCAAGAACCCACACAAGCAATTATCCATCTATGCATGCTCTGCATACTAAGGCTAGTGCTGATTGCAGGCGAAGTACCTGGCTGTCCAGGAGGCATCTGGCCTGGGGGGCGCATGACAGGGGGGGCTTGAACTTGGGGGCGGGGAAGCATCATTCCAGGGGCTGGGCCTCCTACCCCGCGTGCTGGCCCAGCCAAACCCTGCACAACCACAGCACACACCTTGCTATGACTTTTTAATGCAGTCCTAGCATTTAAGCAATCCTCAAGGGGAAACCAATGCTAGTCACAAGTCCTGGGAAGCATCGGCTTACCATGCCAATGAATGTGCTGATCTTCTTGAGTTGAACTAAACTGATCTCTCTGTATTGTCAAAGATCAAGTGCAAGGCATCACAATACCAAGATGCAATGCAAAGGTGACCACATAACACAGATTCATTGCAATGAGCTGCACATGCGCAGGTGTAGAGGGCCTAACAGCAGAGATGTTCAGAAGTGCCCAGGGCAACAGGAGGGCTTACAGCTGGTGCTTGGCCAGGAGCAGGTGCTGGCATGCCCCTGCCGGCTGCCCTACCCATTCCAGGGCCTCCCTGCAATACAGAACGCTGATCACTACAATGCAGGACTGGCACCACAGGCATGTTTGTGTTGAAGCTCGTGTAACATCTGTGCCTTGTGCTGGAAACACCAAAGGGAACATGACCTAATGGGAAAGTGCTATGACTTCTTCAACGGCTGCTGCAGGCACGTTCCAGCGCAGTTGAGGTGTGCCAGACAATGTACATGATAGTTGGCCCTGCAGTTTGTGAATTCATGTAAATTTATTGGCCTGCATTAATCTTGGTGCACAAGAGTGTGGCTCAATGGTAGCTGACTGCAGCTTGGCAGGAGCACAGCTGATACAAGTGTATACATACTGACACTCTGAACGCCCTGGATTTCAATGACATCAGGGAATGCTTACAGGAGCGACTTGGCCTTTGCCAGCTCTGGATTCATCTGCAGGAGGAGGGCCTTCTATTGTCAACGATATGACCTCATCCCCTCGCAGCAGAACAAGCCCTAGCACTCTTCGCTCTTCTCGCTGCAGGCAGACACTTCATATCAGAAATACACACAATACGCATAGCTCAGCGTCATGAACTGCTGAACGGGCGAACGAATTTTGTGCAACATGTACAATAACTGACCTCGTCCTCTGACTTGCCCTTCTTTGGTGGAAGCTTGCGAAACTCCTCAGAGTCACCAAGTACAAGATTCATGTGTCTGTCAAATGCCATAAACCTGCAGCGATGCAAAAGTGCTCAGCATTCATGATCCACGCCACAACATTTCTTGGTGGGATCAAAGAGTCTTGGGTACCTGCCAACGATCTGCCTTCCATCCAGGATTGTGACTCGCATGCCTGCATTCAGGAGAAGTGAAAGTGAGCACGCTCGGATTGCTGCAAAGCTGGAAGACTCTTGGCTGCAGCTGTTCAACTCACGATAGTTGATGTACTGCAAGAGCTTGCTGGTCTTGGAGATCGACATGTTCAGCAGCTCCTGCTGCCCTTAGGCAGCGACAACGAGTCTTGAACCAACTTAAACTTGGATCCGCAACCTGGGAGAAGGTTTGACAATGTGCTGGAGAGTAGTTACTTTGTGCAGCCCCTGCAAGCGCTCAATACAGTGCGACGGCTAAGCATGGAATGGCCCAGGCGTATGGAAGTTGGGTACGGTCTGTAAAAGTAGAGTCACATCCAATGTACGGTAGATATCCTAAACAAGCTTGTCTCGCTTGTCCAGAGTTAGTTGAGTCGCCAGGCTGGTTGCCAGGCTTCAACACGGCAAATTGGCTTCATTACTGCCGCCAAGGTCCGCACTCAACACATATCTTAGCACTGTACAGAAGCTTCATAGTTGCATTTGGACGTTGCAGATAATACAGAGGATCTGAGAATATAGAGGATCTGACGACCTCAGCATGCCTCGCTCTCGCTCTCCTTCACGCAGCCCCCGTAGGGGAGAGAGGAGACGTGACACGACACCTATGCGCAGGGAAGCTCCTAGCCGATGCAGTCTGCTTGTAAGGGGATTGTCGAAGGCCTGCAGGTTTGCTTCAGGTTGTGTCTGCCGCACGTCATTTAAACTTTGTCTTTTTATACTGAGTCTTTGCTGCTGCAGGAGCGAGGATCTTCGGTATGAGGCTGAGAGATATGGTCCATGCAGAGATGTGTACTGTCCAAGGGATTACTACACAGGGTATGCAACTTCTTATTGCTGCTTTTGATACTGTGTTTTCCTGTTTTGCCACTGCAAGCTGATATTGGATGTCTGCCGTTTGAAGGGAAGGACGAGGTCTTGGTTTTGTTGAGTTCACCAGTCCCAGAGATGCTGAGGATGCAAAGTATGGTATGGACCGGTCTATCCTGGACGGCAAGGAGGTATGCAGTACCTGGTTACATGTTTCTTTGCTTCATGCTCTGTAACTGTGCACCCAGGTCATCTTCAGAACTGAGGTACATCAATCATGCACGCATGGGGTGTCATTGCAACATGTGCTGTGGGCTGTGCAGATTTCGGTTGTCTTTGCCATGCAAGGGCGCAAACGACCTGAGGACTATAGAGGTGGCGGTGGTGGCAGCTATCGAGGGGGGGGACGGGTTGGCGGTGGTTATGGTGGTGGTGGTGGTGGTGGTGGAGGATACGGTGGTGGAGGTGGCTACAGGGGTGGTGGAGGTAAGCTCCTGCTAGGTGCCAAATCATCACTCCTATCTTGGTATCTGCCTATACTCATAACTGGTGTTACACCTGACCATTTGATTTGCTGTTTAGCACTGCTTGGATCATGCTAGGACCCCAGCCGGCACATGGACAGACAAGCGTAGAAACAAATATTCTGCAGTCATCAATGTGTTTTGTGCTGACCGTCATGAGTTCTTGTGGGGTTATCAGTCCTTCATCGTACACTCAGTGCAGCATTGCTTGGTGTATGCAGGTTATGACAGGCCCAGCTACCGACGCCGCAGCTACAGTCCCTCCCCCCGCCGTGGCAGAAGCTACAGTCGCAGTCGCTCACCCGCTGCCCGACAGCGTAGCTATAGCAGGTATGCCAATATGTTCCTGCACACCCCCAAGCCAATACCAAAACCTGCATTTGGTAGCTTTCTCGACCCAACTGACAGGCACACGGTTGACCCTGTTGAAGTGTCTAGGTTTTGACCTGGAACAACATCCTGGAACAACAGGATAGGTACTGTGAATCTGTGAAAGGCCAGAAACTGGTCAAGCTACAAGGTCACCAATCCAGACATGGTGCTTGTCTGGGGTATGCACTCTGTGTTTGTACCAGTCACAGTATCCATGCTCGTTCAAACTGCAACATCCAGCAGGCAATGAGCTCCATTTATTAGCTACATACAGCCTTCCTGATGCTTGCCACATTGAGTCTCAGGACAGCTTGCCTTTCATGGCACGTCAGTACCCAGTTGCTTTCGTGTAGAGGTGGCCTACATTTCCTTCGAGCCAGCATCACGCCTTTGTTAGTCATGGGCAGCTTAAGCACCTTAGTCAAAGTTGTCACCTCATATTCAGCGTGCTGTTTTTGGGTTGAATCGCCTGTCATGATTTGTTGGCAAAGTCCTTGTTGATATACAGGCGACACTTGCTGTGAGAATGTCTTGACTAGCTGTCGGCTCTATGTCTGCCCCTGCTGTGCTGCGCCGCCCTCTAATATGTTGCGCATTAGCGTTGTCTGTCAGGGCATCTTGCGTGTGACAGCTTGCATGCTTGAGTTGCAGGTCTGCTTCCAGGTCGGCATCCAGATCCAGGAGCCCAGCACGCAGCGGCAGCAGGTCTCCACCCCGCAGTGTATCACCACCTCGCTCTGTATCTCCCCAGAGGTATGCAAAGGACTGTGTCTTGTGCTGCCATTTCGACGTTTCACAACAGAGATCACGAAGAAGGGTTCTTGCAGCAAGATTCTGCATAATGCATCTGCCATGCCTGTCTGAGCCTTGATGAGTTCAACATTCACTACAATGCACAGCAGCTTTCATGCAACATCTGCTTTTCTCAGTCCCTCCTATACAACAGCAGGGCCTATAGATGTTGATCACCTTGTTGCATTAGTCTGTGCCAGTGCAGAGTATCAGACATGATGGTCACAAACTTTGATCGCCATTCAGCTCAAAGCTGGCTTTTAAGATGCAGTGCTGGCTGTCCTGCAGGGACTGATTCAGATTTCAGCGGTACTTATGAGCAGCAGCGTTGTGAGGCAGTCCTGGTCCAGAAGAGATGTGTGTTTTCAGTTTTGGCGGGTGATGAAGCAATGGAGGGCATACCACACCAAACAGTAGTTGCATACCAACACGCCCAGCACTATTGCTTGTTTTCCTCAATATTGGTGTGTATGTATGCTGAGCAAGAGTATGTCATGCAGCAATATGAGCACCGCAAGGCTGAATGCAGGGTAAGAAGTGAAGCACAAGCGTTCAAATATAGCACAGTCTCTTCATGAGGACTCGTCTTGGACTAGATGACAGATGGCATGATGATCTGATGATTCAAGCATGATATGATGCTCAATGATGTGATGACAAGACACGATGCCCTTCATTGTCTGCATTCTCCATGATGATCTGATGCCCATCACTAGCCATACAGCAACATGCACCAAAATATGGGCATGCACAGGTATTGAGACGGCTTTCTGCTTTCCTCATGATGTCCTCTGCTGGTGTGCAATGCTGCATGTTGCGGGGTAGTCTTGCTGCTGTTGTACCCTTCTGGCCAAAGCAACACCTGTGCCAGTCATGCATCTATGCCAATTTGGTATGTTAATATATAGCACACAGAATAGGGGTGCACAGTGTACTGTTAGCATGCTGGCCTGCATCTTTTCCACCTTGTACTCTATGGTCATGTGCAGCTCAGCAAGTCATTGCACAAGCAACATGTGTGGCACAGCCTTCACCGGTCACAGAGGTTATTGGCCGTGTTGCTCGTGCATCTCTATAGCCCAAAGCGGTCAAATGACATCAGGTCAACAGGCGCAAAGCTTCTGTAAATCTTGCTGGGGGCCCTCAGGCCTTAGCATATTACCATTTGTTGTCAATCTGATACACAGTGGTCCTGGATCAAAGCATTGCAACGCATTGAGTCGTTCCAACACCGTGCTACGGTATTGGAACTTAACAGTCAGTGTCAGAGTTAATGAAATGCCAAGTGTGCAGCAGTCTATATCTAGCAGCACAAAACTGTTATTGCTGGACAGCCTGTTGGATTTGCTTGGCTACATCATCAGCTGATTTGTCTGCTGAGATACGTGCTACCCTGTCTTTGTAGTGCTGCAAAACCTGCAAGCAACACAAAAAGGAACATGTTGCTGGTACAGAATGCTTACTTAGGTAACAAACTTATTTTAGAGACACTCAAAGCACGATCAGGAGTCTGGCAGGCGTGTGCGCCACAGCTTGTTGGCATCAAGACTCAATATCCCACAGAGCAGCTCTTGACACATGAACTGCATACACACAAGTTACAGGAACAGGCATATCATTGCACTGACAAGTAAACTCTCCACCAGCAAAGTTACAAGCAAATGTGGATCAGCTGTGGAAATGCCTGCTATAACTGCATGCCCGCTATAACTCTTTTTCAATGGGCAAAGTATGATCCCATAAAGTGAAATGGAACAACTCACTGGAACAGTGTCTCTATGGTACGCCTCTAGCCGCTTCTTGAGAGTTTCAGCATTGTCATCCTTGCGCTGAATGAGGTCCTCTCCAGTGATATCATCCTTGCCTTCCTGCTTAGGGGGTGCAAACTTGTTATGGTATGATCGTCCACTACCAGGATGAATCCAGCGCCCTGTTATTCGCTCTACCTGCAGCATGTGGCAAGTCGGTAAGACTCAGCCTCAAATAGTATTGACCCGTTTAGAACAAGCAAAGCAGGACTCACAGGACATACACCCAGATGGAGTTGGACTAGACTTGACACCCAGATGGGTAATAAGACAGTTACGCATCATCTTCACCTGATGCATGACATGGCAGATGCTGCAATGTGCCCATCAGTTGGATGATGCTAAGCTTCTGCATGAATTTGGGTGCTGCATTTGCTATAATTGCCAATTGTGTCACCCAATTGTAGTGAGCGTACCAGGGTTGCATCTGGCACTTCAAAGTCCAAGACTTTGTCTATGGAGTTGCCTTGATGACTCAGCATTTTATCCAGCTTTTCTGCCTGTCCTACAGTTCTTGGGAAGCCATCCAGAATGAAGCCTATCCTGCATTCAGGCTTCTTCACATTTTCTGCAATGAGGCCGACCACAATGTCATCAGAGACAAGGCCTCCCGCATCCATTGCTTGCTTGGCCTGCAAAAGAATATAGTAGCTTTGTGAACCATGTTTGGTGTATCTATGCCAACGAATGAGAGAAGGTAGAACAAGCAAGTGCTGACAAGACTTGCCTCATTGCCAAGCGGGGTTTTGGCTGCAACTGCAGCTCGAAGCATGTCTCCGGTTGCAAGATGGCACAGGCAGTGCTCCTTCTTCAGCCTGGGTGACTGAGTACCCTTTCCACTGCCAGGTGGTCCTAACATGCCACGGAGGTGCTGATCAACAATTGCTCACTCCGCGCTGAAGTCGAGGGCAATACATAGCTGTTCTCCTGATACGCGTGGCAAAGATTTTCTGCACTTACCAACCATGATGACGCGTTTTTCGGGCTTGTCCATACAGTGCATGCGTCTTTGCACCTCGGCAAGCAGGTCATCGGTGGCTATGTCCGCTAAGTCCATGGCGTGCTCTTTGTTGCGCAACGCTGTCCAGGCCAACGTGCTCAGGTTTAACACTTACAGCGCTGTATTTGTCGGTCAAACGAATTCGATAAGAGACGGGAATGGTACTCAGCAAATTGGTTACATTTGTACAGGTCACACACACCTGATGAAAGTATTGCCAGGTCAGCTTCTCTGCTGTGATGTGAATGCTTCATCTAGAATGCAAACTCAACATCAGCACTGCCGTTTTTAATGGATGCACTAGTCCGTTAATTGAAGCTGCCTCCGTTCAGGTGTGGAAAGGGCCTAAGCTGCCGATTGCTGAAGTCGCTTCAGAAGACGATACCTGAGCGACCTGGCTTCATCGTACCAAGGACCTTTTTGCTTGTGCATGTCAGTAATTACTGGCATGCGCTGGCATCAGCATGCATGGCATGCGACATGACCAGACAAAAGCATGAGGTATCATTTGTCACTGCTTTGATGTGTCTGCAGCAGCGCCAGTTCTGCTGTGCATAATTGCACGGCAGTGTGGACATGATGTCAAAGTCAAACTTGCATTGCTACCCATTGAAGCTGATGACGCAGCCGAGATGTGCATCTTGCCATTAGCACACAGCCCCAGGCGCTTGCAGCTAAATACAGGGTCGTTGCATACAGTGCACCTTGTAGCTGTCAAAGCTTGTCTTGGCAGTTCACCGGATCAACAAGTCGCCGGCATGCATCGCACGAAGTCTGGGAAGTTTCCGGCCGATCCTTGCCCAAGAGCTTCCATGCGCTTTGCTGGCAGGAAGCCGAGAGCCATGCACACACTTCGGTAGGCTTCCCCTAGCATGATAGCAAGACCAACATATCGCTGCTTGCAAGGCACTCCTGGTGGCGGCAGGTCGTCTAATACCAACTGTGTACCGCTGTTCTGCAGGTCAGCTCAGTCTCTTGCCAAAGCTGTCAGGTCGACACATCCGCTGAATAAAGAGATTCAAACGTACCGTTTCCAGAAGAAGGTGAGGCCTGTCTAGTTTAGCTGCTTGTTTGCACACAGCCTGTCATAGTCTTGAGACATAAACTGCAAACAGTTGCTTGCATGTACAGGGACAAGACAAAGAACAACAAGATGTGCGTTCAAGGAATCTTGAGCACCAGCCGTCCACCTATCAGGGAAAGGTACATGGACATGGAGTCAAATGTTGTTGCATCATGACATAAGTCTGGGAGCTCGGCAAGTCCTTGCTGCATACACACTGCGCCTTTCTTCAACTGAATGTTTGGCTCTGTCACAGGCCTCACTTGCTGGCAGCACATGGCGTTTGTGGCTAAAAGATTTAGGGCAATACATTGATGGCTACTCCAAATGGGCACTGCAATGCACCCAAAAAAATCAGCAACCCTCAGAGCTTGTTCTGGTCAGCTTTTGCGCCGACATGACACAACTCTGCCTGGCAACCCTGCTAGAGTACCCGCACATCTGCAATGTCATGGACACAGTCGGTCGGCTTTCTGTTGCCACTCAGCAGCACAGGAGTCAAAGTCTCTCCGAGTCTGCCCAGACATGCTCAGGAGCTGCCGCCACTTCCTCAACCACATGCCTATGTGCCAACCTGACGATGCTCTCCATTGGCTGACAGTCACAGCTCATGAAGCTGAGCTAGATGACTTGCATGCAAACTGTGCTAGCAAGATAGCAGCAAATTTTGACAGGGTAGCAAAGGACAAACGCCTTGCAAGTTTGCCAACAGCATATCTGATGCAGATCATGGCAGTCATGTCTCAGCAGAACTCTCAGAATGCCTCCCAGCAGCAGGCAAACAAGCAAATGTGTCAGATCTGCTGGCAGAGTGAACAGCAGGCATTCAGACTGGGTCGCAAACGCAAGCTACATGAAGACCTGCTGGCACAGGCGGGAGACAATTCTGCTTCAGAACAATGTTCATCTGACGGTAATTCACAGTCTGAAGAGGAAGACGCTGCAGCAGCGGCTGTGGCTGCAGCTGCAGCTGCGGGCCCAGCAGCACCGTTGGAGGCTTCTTCCTCTGATGATGATTCAGATTCTGAGGAAGAAGAAGGACTTCTTGCTGCAGCAGTTGCTGCAGGAGCTGCAGTTGCTGCAGCAGCTGCTGCTGCAGCTGGTGATGCCCTTATTGCTGCAGTGGGAGGCGTGCAAGGGGAACAGTCATCGTCTGAGGACAGTACATCTGAAGAGGATTCATCGTCTGAAGATGATTCCTTGCCTGAACCTCAAGTGGCAGTTGGTAACAAGCCTGCCTCTGAAGAAGGCTCATCATCTGAGGAGGAGTCATCATCAGAAGATGAGTCTAAGCCAGGCCCACAATCTGCAACGGCAGCTGACGATAGCTCTTCTGAGGAAGAGTCTTCAGATGAAGAGTCCTCTGATGGAGAATAATCTGTCTGCAGCATCTGCATCGGCGGATCATTTGAAGCGCATGATAGCACGGCACTGCCTGGCTTGTAGAGCTACACATGGCACAAATAGATATCAACACTGAGTAGGCATGCTCACACAATGTTGAACTACAGACATGAATGTTGAATGTGATGCATACATATGTGACAGACTGTCATGGACATTTGTGCCATTCGAACGGCTTTGAGCATCCGAATCGATCAAGCTGTCTAGTTGACTGGATGGTATGTGAACAGATTTGGTAACTGTTGGACAGTCTGGAGGTCTTGATGTGTTGACAACAATTGACGCAAACTCAAATGACCGTTTGTGAATCTGCAATCTGAACTGGACATGTGTAGACTGACTCGTCCTTGCGTACATTGATGGCAATCCTTTCTGGTCTGGATCTTGTATTTAACCCAGATTCCCAAGTAAGAGAGAAGAAGGTTACAAGCTTAAAGCTGTGCCACGGTATTCATTGCGTGATTGGTTCCGGAGCAACTTACCGTACTTACATGCATGCTTGAACACTTAACTCCTCATCAGTAAGTGCAATGGGAGGTGCAGCAAGCAAACCGGTCGGGAACGTGCCACCCCCCGCCGGCGTGACAGATACCAATAGAACAGGCGCTGCCGCCTGCTGTGCAATACCTGGACGGTTCTGCTGCACAATATTCTATGCGATAGCCGGTGGCTTTGGCTTCACGTAAGTCTAACAAGCGTGTTTTGTTGAGCTCGCTATCAGTATTTTATTCACGTTACTATTCTCATCCACCATACGCCACTTGCCGACTTTGCTTCTGACTTGCATGCTTCTATTCAAAGGCTGGGAGCAGACGCTGCGCAAAGTATGGTCAATGCACTGTGAATCGCGACCAGTGTAGAGATATCTACAGCTCAGGCGGCATGACGACCAATTGTTGGTCAGAGCAGCCATGTCTGCAGTTCTGTGCCAGTGTTCTGAGCGTCCTCGTGATGCTTAACCTTAGCTAGCATGAAGTGAGCCGTGTTGTAGTGCTGCTTACTGACAGGCCAACAGTCAGCATATGTGCGAAGAAGAAACAGTGTGTGCTGCACAGCATAGTTTACTTTGGGTTTGCTGCTATCGTTACCAGCGGAGAACATGGAATACAGTTTATTTGTTGAACACATAATTTGATGGGGTGCTAGCTTACAAACATATTTGTGGGTACCACTTGGATGCTTGTGTTATACTGGCCTGTGGTGCCATGCGCTGCAGCCTGCTGCTTAGGCTGACAGTCACATAGTGGGCGAGGTGCAGCATTTAAATGTACAGGGCTATTGTTTTAGTTCCAACATGTATTCGTGTGTGATAAAGCAGATCATGTGGTGTACTCTGCATTGATTTCAACATACTTGTAGCTCAGATCACAACCCCACGCTTGCGCATGGCCGTGGTCATTGCCTACTGACACCTCTATTTTGCATGTGCCATGCTCAGAAGCGACATCTGTCAAGTACTTGCTGGCTGCCTTAGCATCAAACTCCAAAGGCTGTCCCCTCTCCATGAGTGCAATGTCTCCAAGCTTGACTCGCAAGTTGTTCTGGTTGAACTTGACGCCAGAGTACCTAAATAGCACTAGCGCAGCTGTTTGCATACAACTTGACACGTGCAGCAGTTATCTCGTTTGTCAGATGCACCCAAGTGGGCTCAAAGTCCCTGATAGCAGCAGGCAGCTTCATTGCCCAAGTTGATGGGTCTTTTTGAGAGTCAGTCCCTGAAAGATACAGACAGGAAGAAGCAGAACAGTGCCTCACCCAGCAGCACAAGCTATTCTGCCCCAGTTGGGATCATGCCCAAAGATGGCTGCCTTGGTGAGTGATGACGCGGCTATAGACTTGGCTATCTTTGCAGCTGATCTGTCATCAGGCGCGCCCAGGGCCGTCACCTCCAACAAGCAAGTGGCCCCTTCTCCATCCCAGGCTATCGACTTGGCTAGACCCTGCAAGTCACACCATTAGCTGGGGCCTCTGCTTTTTGAGTCATGTCACTGGACAGACTGCTGCTTGCAGTGAATTGGCAACTGTGCATTGCTAGCCTGATGCTATTGACGAGTCATGCTACAGTTGGCATCAGATCAGACAGTGCTGCCCAAGGATTTGAGACTTGAACTGCACATGCTTGGAAGCCCTGTTTGTGGCTTGCTTTTGCTGCGTTTCAAGTCATCATTTACAGTCAGCATGCACTGCTCGGGCAGGCCTTGCAGATGCATGCAAGACACATCACATCTCAGGTCTTTACTGATGTGGCACAGATGACTTTTATGATACAGGTAAGACAAAAACACCACAGAATGACAGCAAACATGCAAGCTCAGGTGTTCAAGGTCGCAACCTGACCTGCCCCGACGCTTGATCTATTGTCTCAACACACAAGACCACCGCTGAAAAACAAGACAGGGTGTCCTTATTGAAAAGTGTGAGTGTCTCATATCAGCATGGTTCGAAGCACTACAACATCACAAAGATGACATGCACACACTCAGCAGCAAGCCTGTGTAAGAGTAGCATGTTTGATCATACAACACATCTGTGTGTAGGTAATTGCAGTACCTGTAGGAGAGCTGTAACTGCAGCTTCTAGCTTTTGAGCAGCTTCAGATGTGGAGTGCTTGATGAGTTCATTGCCAGCTGCGCCGCTGGCGAGGCCTATGCATGTGTCATTCGTGCTGGTGTCTCCGTCTACTGTGATCTGCAACAGGACATGAAGCTGAGCTGTAAGGGGCAGCTCTTGCTTGGGCAGTGTTGATGCTGAAGATGTCATGCAGCGTCTTGTGACCGGTCAGCTGCACTGCCGATCACAGTGCATGGTACAATCGCTGCACCATTACAGCCTAGCGTTGGCCCAAATTGTGGTGTGCAAGTGTTCTGCCTGAGAAGTGATACAGCTTGCCCTCACCTGATTGAAGCTCTTCTGGACTCCATGCAGCAGTATTGTGTGCCAAAGACTAGGGTCCACATTTGCATCTGTGGTGATGACACTGAGCAGTGTGGCCATGTTGGGGTGAATCATGCCACTGCCCTTGGCGATGCCTCCAACTCTGACCTTCTTGCCCAGAATCTCTGTCTATGTACAGCAGTTAGTCTGTCAGCTTCACGCCCTTACATTATGAGAAATGCGGAGTGCTGAGCATGTCGCTACTGTTAGCTAGTGCACTTTTCCCTGTCAGCTAGTGCACGTTTTCTGCAAGCTGTGTCAACCATCTCCAGGCCAAAAAGAAAGGTCATTCCACACCCAAAAGGTGCAATTCAGCTTAATCCTGCATGGTCTGCTTTGTTTTGCTGTGATTTAGGGCTGCAGCTTTCAATTAGTCATTGAATGTGACATAGGGCAAAAAGCTGAGCAGGACGCTGTCGCTGCTGTATGACACCCTTGCAGGTACACAAGGAGAAGCAGTGACACCCCAGCATTGCTCTGCAGATCAGCAGCAAAAATGTGGTTGTAAAGTTCACCTTACACAGACATGCTGCGGATGCAATGCATGCTAGGCAACTATTGGCAACACTGGGGATGAGGCATTCACCTCTATGGCAGCACTCTTGCTGACCAGGTCAGTGGTGGTGATGCCCACTGCAGCATGGTGTGCATCTTCTGCACTAGGTCCGAGGTTGGACACCAACTTTGGCACAGAGTCCAACAGAGCTTGCAGCTTGATGCGCCGCCCAATGACACCTTTGCAACGCAATTGCTGTTTACCCTTTGCTTTTCGTGATGTGTGGCTTGCATACAAGGCGTGTTGTGCTGCTGTGCCTGCACGCTGCTTCTGCATCCATGTACAGCAGCTGTTCTGTGTCAAGATGGTTGATATATGATGGTTGGTACAAGGGCTTGTTGAGATCACGTTGTGAGTCATAAAGCATTCACTGATTGATTGGGTGCAATTAATCCCCAGACTTAGACCAGTAGTTGCAGCATACAGCATGAAGACTGGTACCTGTGCTCTCAATTAGCACCTGATCACTCTCGATGCCCAGTGCTTGTGCTACAGCTTCTGCTGACTTGACGGAATCTTCATACCCAGCATCGCCAGTGGCTGCATTGGCTTGCCCAGCATTGATCAACACCTACAATGACAATGTACAGATCAAGATGCTTAGAAGTACGACAGCATATAATGGGTACAATGAGCCTCAGCTACAACACCATAATGCTCATGTGAATGACAGAGAGCATTATGGTGTCGATTGTTTCCTGCTGTCAGCAAACTCAACAGACGACAAGAGGTTGCAGATTGCAAATTGCAATGATGTTACATAGACCTGTGTATTTAGTACAGACGTCTTACCGCCCTGGCAGGTTTGTTCTTTGCTAACACCTTTTTGCAGTACAGCACTGGTGCTGCGCACATGACATTGGTGGTGAAAACACCAGCAGCCACAGCGTCTGCATCTGCTACAATCAGAGCTAGGTCTGCCTTTGGGCCAGATGCCCTGAGCCCACCAGCCATGCCTGCAGCCATAAAGTTTAGACACAGCGTGGTCCTCATGACTGTGCAGTAGCCGTGTCGCATTGCAGAAGACACTGCAGAGCAGGCTTGCATCTATATTGGGATACAGCACAATGAAATTTGACTTGGTGTTTGCAACCAAACTGACCTTGGGCTTTGAAACCTTTGGGAGCATTTACAGACCCTTCTATTGCCTTCCATGGTCCCTTTGGAAGGAGTATGGGCGCAGCAGGTATGTCAAACTCACTCTGAGCTACTGGAATTGCACTGACTGTTTGGTGTTTTTGCTACAAAGTCCATAATTCTGTCAGTGTTGGTTTCTTGTTATGATTGTGGTCCCGCACATCACTCAGAGTTCGCCTACCTGTCTTGCAGAACTTCGGCAATTGTGCTTACTTAGCTGCCGCTGCTTGAAGACCGGTCTGATGCGGTCTGTGATAACAATATGAAAGGGTTGATCGTAGACCATCGAAATGGACTTGCAGCCAAAGCGGGGCCAGGCATGCGACGAACTTGGGAGCTCAAATACACCGTACTGCTTTGCGCGTCCATGCAGCCAATCAGGAGCCTGGCACTTGTTGCACTTACCCGATGTAGCAATGCTGCGTCCGTTGACTTTGCGCGAACACGCATCATGTATGCAGTTGCCCACCATGACGCCTGGTCTTGCACCGATCTGCATCATGGCGCAGGTCTAGCCTCTGCCGGGTACAGCGTCAATCGGAGCTGCTCCTGCAAAGGCAGAGTGCGCGCTGAACGATTTCAGTTTCCTGGAATTTTAGGAGCAGATGATTGATAACTTGACTTCATCCCAGCTGGAACGATGACTCGACTCCGATTTCTGACGCGAGTTCGTTCAACAGCTTCTTGCACAACCCAGAAATCGTCTTGACCTTGGCAAAACCCCTTGACGGACAGACGGTGTGTGTCTTGTCAAGAAATGCACGCATCTGCCGCTTCATTGCGGTTGCAGTCAGACCTCAAGGCGATCTCTCAGAGTCCTCCAGAAGGTGTGAGTGCATCACCAAGTAGCGAAGACAACTTGTAAGTCTGGCGCATATGCTTTGCTGGCTACCTCCACATCAAGGAGAATCTTGTGCATACACTGTCGTACGCGTTGCTGGCTAGCTCCACAGACTGAGTATGTCATTCATACATCTCCTCCAGGTTCGTGTGGAGCGCCAGCATATTTGGCCCAGATGACACTCCTTGGGAGGGTGGAATTTTTAGCCTGAGGATAACCTTTGGCGAGGTACTGAATCCCATTTTGGCCATACAATGTCTGTGCCATGCCAATTTTGCATACATCTACTGAATGTTTGTTGGTATCTCACAGAACTATCCTGAGAAGCCTCCTAGAGTCAGGTTCACCTCAGAGATGTAAGGCTACAGCTTTTTCTGTCTTGCTTGCCTCCTTGTGGCTTGTTGCTTTCTGATACAGCATGTACTAACCTCCCTGTCTACTGCAAAACAGGTTTCATCCAAATGTGTATAGTGATGGGACCTTATGCCTGGACATCATCCAAGAAGCATGGTCTCCTTGCCACAACGTGTGCACTATACTGACTTCCATTCAGAGCTTGTTAACAGACCCCAACTGTGCTAGCCCAGCAAATCCAGACGCAGCTCAGGCATACCAGCACAAGCGGAAAGAGTACAACAGGACTGTGCGAAGAATATCGCAAAGAAGTTTGGACAGCTGACACATGTCACTGTCAAGCATGCACTTGATTTTGTACATTAAGCTGTTTACCTACGTCTTCCATCCATTTTGGGCTGCTTGCAACAGCAGTATACGTTCAGTTGTGTCAGCACTGTCATTATGTATTTCAGTGTACCAAGTGTACCTTTTCAGCTCAAGTCTGTCTGAGATGCCCCGTTTCATGTCTCACGTAGAGTTACACATCAAGTTCTAGATACTGACACCACTCCTATCTACAATTTGTAAACATGCTGTAGCTGACACACATGGCACTCTTTCTTCTTCTATAGCATTCTTTTGGTTTTGAAAAACATCACTGCTGAGCTTAGCTGGCCAGAAGAAGCAGACGGTAGCCATGCAGAAGTCGAGGGACATGATAGGGTGGGTACCTCACTGTAGACAACATGTGTTTTGTAATGTGCACAATGAAAAATGCTACATCCGATCAGATTCCACTTTCCTGGCCTTCTCAAGCACAGTATCCCTCAGACCGTCCTGCAGACACATTCATGCCGAATACTTTTGAGCCTTGCTCATGACAGAACATGTAGTCAAATGGCAAATGTCAGTCAATACTGAAATGCTTGGTACAGAAAGGCATGATGAGCACGCAGCATGGCAGCTGTTAAGATGCCAAAGCAGTACTGTGTGGAACATACAATGAGCCATGTTCAACAAAGTGCGCATTTGATGCAAGGTGTAGCATGCAATTGCAACTCCTTACGTGCAAGTGGAAGCTAGCAAAGCTGTAAACACTTTGACCTGCGCATGAGCATTGCAGCGCCTTGCAGCCTGTGAGCTGCAGGCACGACTCCTATGTGTGAATGACTGCATTGAGTGTCATGACTGTACATGAGTGTACATTCATAATACCGTGGGCAGCAAAAACCGAAACACAGTCCGTTCAGTCGTTCAAACTGTCCAAATGCAAGTCCCATGGATTTGACTTGCACAACTGTTCACCTGGTAGTCCAACATCTTCTGCTGAAGTGATGCGTTTGAGGCAGCCAAGATTCTGAGGGCCAGCAGGCCTGCATTGCCTGCGTTGCCTATTGCTACTGTGGCCACCGGCACCCCTTTTGGCATCTGCAGCAGCACAACAAAGCTTCTCAAACTGCTCTGTATGTGATTGCTGGTTCCGTTGGTATGTCCATTAATACTGATGACTCACACCCTGTGTCTATGTGTCTATGTGCAAGTTATTCCCCAAGGGGAAGGAAGATATTGCTACCCATAAGGGGTGTAAAGTGTCTATATGGTGTGATCAGAGAGGGCACATTGGAAGCAGTCTTAACGAGACGAGTGCTACCCTGTCTTCTGTCAACAAAAGCTAGAGGAGGGGTAGCACTTTTCTCATTGGGGCACTTGCTTCTAATGACCCCTTCCTGACCGCACCACATACACACTTCATGTGCCTTGCGCAGCAGCAATCTCCTTTTTGCCTGATGAATGTTTTTAGGGCGCAAACTTTGTGAAATGTGCGCTGTCATGTCACAGAATGGTACAAGCAGGTTGCGCATGACGGATGTTCAGCAAGCCTTGACATGCAAATCAGCATGGCATCAACTGCACATTGCAGCATTCTTTTCACGGCACCAATGCATCATGTGTCACAGCTTTGAATTCAGCGTTGCTGACATCTGGACTGTTGCTCATACCTGCACAATGGACAGAAGGGCATCTAACCCGTCGAGATGCGCCCCAGCAGGGGTAACTGGCACCCCTACGGTCGGGAGGGGGGTCAGGGCAGCAACCATGCCTGGCAGATGCGCCGCCCCCCCTGCCCCGGCTATAATCACCTTGATGCCCCTCTTATGCGCATTCCTGGCATAGTCTAGCATTCGGTCTGGTGTCCTATGTGCTGATACTATTGTCAGTTCACATGGCACGCCAAAACTATGAATCACCTGCAAAGCAAGAGGAAGCAATGTTGCATGTCTGCAAGCAAGTATGCAGTCAGGTGTATGATGCAACACACTTGGCTGCAGTGTGCTTTGCTGCAACGTGCTATGGGTTGTTGAGACATTGCTTGCATGGCATGTACAATACAATATATGTCATGTACAATGTGCGCAACACGTACACAGTGCCAATATACATGTAAGCAGTGAATGCATGCCCACGCATGAGCTGCAAATGCATCAGCCTCAGAAGCTGCCGTGCAGCTGCGGTAAGTCACCTCCTCTGCTGCCACCATGGTCTTGAGATCACTGTCTGATCCCATGATGATCCCAATCTGGGGAGGGCCGGATAGAGCCTCTGAGTCCGGTCGACCTGAAGATGAAGCAAGCGGCTGTGCTTCATCATCAGGAACACGCTCAGTGCTGCCTGCTGTTGCTGCCTCACCATGCTGACCTGCGACCACAACCTGGTCTGACCAGCACATCACCTGACAGCTTGTACCTGATCTTGCATTTGAATTGAAAGCTGTGCTTTGCCACTAGCTAGACGCTCAGTGCATCCAGCTGCTTTGAACCCACTGATCTCATCTTCAGCAAGAAAAAAGAGGGTAGGATTCTCAGCCTAGCCTTCCAGTACTGATGTGACTTGTGCAAACATCGCTGATGCAAACAGTATAAGTGCTTTTGCTTCACCAGCGTACACACGCTCAGTGCTGCTTGATGACCCACTGGCTTGTCCCAAGCCATACGATAGCTAATAAATGATCGAAGCACATCAACACCACTGAAGAGAAACTTTGTGATTCCTTCTGACTGTATGTGAGTTGTCAAACCTCCTCTATTTGCGTGAAGACAGTGTTCATAGCTGTGAGTTGTCAAACCTCCTCTATATGCTTAAAGACAATGTTCACAGCTGTGAGGAATCATCAAAAACACACAGACTGCTACCAACACGAAATTCGATACCTGCAGCCGGTTTGATGCATCAGTTCAAGCAAACCCTTGAACCCCAACCCCTAACCCCCTACATCTGCAATCCTGTATGCGACAACCATGAACCCTAACCCATGCTGAGGATTCCTCAGATTCTGTGTGAGTCCGGCTTGTGCAGGAGCCTTGGTTTGCCAAGACTGTTGCAGTTGCGAGGGCGTCACATGCCTTCAGTAATGCGTGTCAGAAAGGCTCAGCCCAGAAAGGCTCATAACAGATTGCTGAACACAAACACAGTCGCTACATCTGCGACTTCAGGGCTGATACATTCCTGGCCTTGTGTGGAGTGACACGGCACGCACAGAGACGCTGGCCTGCTATCTTACCTGATTGGTCACATTTCAGCAGCTCATGCACAATGACGCTGACCTGCGACCTCACCTGACTTGCAGTCTTCAGCAGTAGCCTCTGCATAGGCTTGAGAAGCTGCATCCATGGCATCAGCGGCAGCAGCATCAATGAAGCGCAGCCTCTGCTGAGCAGTCTCGTTGTCAGTACCCACCATTGTGATGTGCCCGAGCTTCCGCTTGTTTTGCACTTCCTTACCATACCAGTGCACAGATGTGCCAGGGGCCTGCATCACACAGGGCAAACGTAATCAGCCTCTTTCTGAGTTGTCTGGAGGCTTGAAACCTTCAGACCTAGGGTAAGGGTAAGGGTACCACCAACGAGCGATTGGTGTGCAGAAGACGCAAGTGAGTGAGACGGGTGGGCAGGGGGGGGGGTGTTGAACCCCAGTGGGCAAATGCCAATATGCCAATGTAACAGGCACAACCGCCAGCGGCCCATTGGCACCAGGCAGCATGCAATGGGCAATGGGCATGGGTCAAGTATCATTGGGCAACTGCCAGTAGGAAAACCTCAATGAGGAGAGCGCCTTGAGGCAATCTTCAATGAACAGCTTTCCCAAGACGTGAGGAGCAACATGCAGCTTACGGTCTGACATTTGGTAGGACAGTTATACGCCCCAAAGGGAGCTACTCAGGGCTTTATGTATCTAACCCCAGGGGAAGACATATGTTCAATGATTGAATGAATGATTGGCTGAGTGAATGAATGATTGATTGATTGCATAAATGAACAAACAAAAGAATGAAAGAAGGACCCAAGGAAGGAAGCGACAAGAGAATGAATGAATGAATGAATAAGCAAAGGGACAAACAAAAGAAAGAACAAAGGATTACACGGACAAAAGATCAGACAGACAGACAGACGGACGGAAAGACAAATGAACGCATGACTAATAAAAAAAGGAGGAGGCACAGCCGGTGATGGGCTTGCCTGCATTGCTCGTGCCATGAGCTCTTCAGCCTTGCGCTTCCCCTGGGGCCCTGACCCCTCCCCCAGGATGTTCAGCATGATACTGCAGCACACACAGTGTGGCTGTCAGCTTGTTACTCATATGCAACAAGTGACATTACATTTGAGAGTCAGCGACCCAATTTTCCAAACAGACTTTAGTGGAGAGTACATAAAGCCCGAGCTGCATTGGTGACTGTAACAAAACAGAGGTGAATTGCGGTGTTGCTGAGGCGAGGGTCTTTTTCTGTTCTTCACAGAGGCATGCATGATGGCCATGTTGGCCATGTTGTGACCAAAATACCTGTAAAGTGTACTAATCAAAATTGTAAAGTATACTAATCAAAACTGGGACTATTCTCTTGCAACTATCACCACTCACGCTACCACCAAGCTTAATGGGCAAAAGCCCAAGTTCTGAGCATCCCACATGCTAAATCTACTGGATCACATGCAACTCTGTCTCCCCACAACTAGGCAAGCATCCTCAAAAGGAAGGCAATGATAGTGTTCAAGCAGCTTGTCACTACCTGCTGCTGCATCTGACCTGCATATTTCTTACAGCTACAGTACCATGCCAAAAAAAAAGACCTACACCAAACTATGCACTTATCAGATATCATACTTCAAATGTCTTGCAAACCATCATCAAAAGAATCTCTAAGTTATGAGATCACTCACTACCAGAACAGAGACCTCATACCGGGAGCTACTCAGGATTGTAAGCACCTGATGCCAGTTCAACAGGCATACTCAATGATGACCAAATGACTGAAGTCATGTACAGCAACACTCACCTGGACCCCACAACTAGGCTAGTGTCTCCTAAGGGCCATCCCATGATTGCCCTCAGGTGCTGCTCATACTGACTTGTAGCACACGCCTCTATGGTGTAGTGCCCGGAGTTGTGCGGCCTCGGCGCAATCTCATTCAGCAAAAGGGAGCCGTCAGCCAACAGGAACATCTCCACCCCAAAAACACCAGCTCCTGTGAAATGAAAGGTGAAAAGTCCAAAGGCGTAAACTATATCACGTGTTTTTTGCATACCAGGATTAGAACCCAGGGCCTGTATGTACCAGGCCCATGAATCATGGACCATGTATCAATTGGTGTCTGTTGACTACAAGACACATTTCATGGCTCATGCAGTCGCAGACAGGAATATCAAATGCACAGGTACTTTCCTTACATGTCAGCGAAACAGCATAGCAAAGGCTCCCAACACAGACCACAAACCAAACTGGCAAGGCTCATGATCTCACATCCAGACAGTCTGATCACACCTTCAAGGCACTCAACGGCTTGCTGAGCCACTTGTTGAGCTTTGAGTAGAGTCTCATGAGGGACTCGGGCAGGTGCTTCAGTGGTGTGGCAGATGTTGTCCTTGTGAATGGTCTCGACAACAGGGAAGGCTTTTGTCTCCCCATTGCGTGATCGAGCTACCATCACTGCTAGCTCCTGCACACTGTCAGACAAGGCTGTGACCGGTGTTTAGATTTCAAGGGAATGGTCAACTTCAGAGCAGCTGCTTTGATGGTACTGATTCTGGATAGTAACTCTGAATTCTGAGTGACACAGAATCGTACCGAGTCCACAACTTGGCAGTTTACATTGTTCCTGTGCATGATCTTGTCATCATCATTGCTAATTTTTGCATGCTGCGACACATTTGGGATCTGGAGTGAACAGAACCTTCATGTCATGTCAACAACTCAGGTACAGTAGCTGTGTCTCTTGCAAAAGATCTGCCCTTGTGACAAGACTGGAGAGCAGCAAGGAGTGCGCCCATGTTTGTGCGAAGTGTGATATGCTTCCTGGTTGTCCTGCCATCTTAGAATGAAAGCACGCGACACACCAAGCAGCAGATCAACCCACCTTGACAAACGGAGTCCATTTCTCAGCATACAAGCCATGCTTATAGCCGCCCAGCTGCTGTACAGCATTCTCCAGCTTTTCCACAGACTGTACAACAGCGTTGCCCTTGCCATCGTATGCAAAGCGCCGCGATTTGAGCATCAGAGGGTAACCAAATATGTCTCCTGCGTCCTGGGCCTGCTCTGCGTTTGAAACCTCCAGGTAGTCTCCAATGGGCACATTGGCTTGTTTGAAATGCTGCTTCTGCACATATTTGTCCTGCATCATTGCAGTTGAACACTGACCAGGAGCTCAGGCATGCAATATCCTTGCAAAAGCGAGAGTAAAGAAAACAAGTTTCACAGATTTGTTGAAAAGCTGAACTCTTTTTATGCGCGTTTTGGCAGTGTCAAAGTGCACATAATGAGCAAACACATACCAAGATCAGTTGTGCAGAAAAGCATGCAGCTTTGGAGCATGGTCTGTGATGTTTGATTTGTGAATGTTTTCCGGCACAGCAGCTTGCTCACGCTTACAGTGTTGATCAGCATGCAACACTTTTACTTCTGAATGGGTCTTGAGTGTTTGTCTGCCAACAATCACACATGCAGTAGCCTTACCTGAATGAGTCTTGAGGGTTTAGTTTGCTGACCATTACACCATTGCTTGACATGGTCAGTGAAGCTTAAGCTCATTTGACCATCACATCAAAGATGAACGTGCGGTAGCCTTACCTGAATGAGTCTTAGGGTTTGCGGCGTGGGCTCAACATCCACATTGAACTGCGACGCTGCTGACTCCAATGCATCCACGTCCACATGCTCAATCTCCACTGTCAGAACATCAACCTAAGACAAGACAGCTCATACCTGAGCTGAGGGCTGCATGAGGCATTATTGCGTGCATTGATGCTTAGCTGGGCCGCTGTTTTGACGCTTGGTTGCATGAAACAGCCAAAGAGTGCAATATGTGATAGTGGGATGTGCCCTGGAGCAAGGCTGCAAGTGATATCAGGCTTGAGAGAGGTGTGCAAATGCAAAACACAGCCTGCATTGCATTGCTGACACATTGCTTTCAAAGGATAAACCAACATGTGGGTGGACGATCTTGCACAGCCATACCCATGGATGAACATCAACGTGCGATCATACGACACAACAAATTGCTGAGATTTGCAATCTGCTGATTGCTAATGTCTGCTGTTGGGCAACCAGCATTGCAGCGTGTCAACATGCTAGAGGTGTGCTGGCAAAACCTTACTAGCTGCGCAATCTGCTTTACTGCTGCAGAGTCACGAAAGCTCCCAACAATCTGAACGGCCACTGAAGACGCAGGGCAGCCTGGCGTTGGATCAAGCACCATGATTCTGACGCCCATCTTGGCCTGCAGTTTAGCTCTTGCTTAAGTTTGCGCAGTGCGTCCACTGCTGCAGGCTTGCAAGCACAACACAATGCAGCAGCAAAGTTGCAGCTGAGATGGCCATGCTGGCTGGATGTCATCTTGCGCATTAGCAAGCAACTCCATGACAAGAGTCCAGTTTTCAGACTCACAGCTTCCATTGCCAGCATTTTGCCCAGTTGACCGCCACCCAGAATCCCAACCTTCTGAGGCTGCCGCAGCATGCCGCCACTATATATACTGCACCAACACGTTGCTAAGGACTGTGCACGCAATTTCACAAAGAATGTAGCAGCTGACGCGAATACTCACTTGGTAGCGGAGATTGTTGGTACTGAAGCTTGATCAGGCAAGGAAGCACTTCTGACTGCGAAAGGGGCTGAGCTGCGCCGCTTCTTCAAGGATAATTGCCGGCTGCCACACGTGTGCTTGCGCATCGGATATAGTCGGCATGAGACTGCATGTGGAACCAAGCCGTCTGAGTAGCTTGTTGGCGTACGCTCTGCCAAGCTGTGCGTAAACATGTAAAGTCGCTAAGGTCCGCTGTACCGGAACAACAAGACTATCGTTTGCACAGGTAATAACGGAGGTTGCGAATCTGTGAAGAGTTCAGGCCAGGTGCAGCATTGGCAAGTCAATTGTCGGCACGGTCAACTGCTGGTAAGGGCGGTATGCAGCTCCTAGGGCAACTGCGCAGTGTTGACTAATAGCTTGTGACCCTGTCAATCCAGTTCAGATTTCTGCAATGGTTCGAGAGCACTCTGCGTCTCGCACAGCGTTGCCACTCAGCCAGTGCAGTCCTGACATCGTCACACTGTGTAGGCCTGAGACCAGCCAGTTTGCTGCAAATATTGCTTTTTGTTCCAGAAGGAACTCCTGCATGCTCTTAGGATCACGGCAGCTACAGTTGCTCGCCCGTGCTGGGCGCGCGCCAGACATCTGCCCTGTTCGCAGATCACCTTTAGCTGGTCGCAGCACTGCCGTCCGACGGTGCTTCCCTCTTGCTCAGACGTCAAAGTTGGTCGGCCCTGCAACCAGGCAAGAAGATAGTTTTCTACAGCCAGCCCACTTCACCAGCAGGGGGCAACAAGCTGCTACGAATTGGTCGTGGCCGCTGCTGCCAGTGATCTTCTACACTTTTCCAGCATCAGCGGAAGGTATCAACTATGCCCCTGGTCAAGGTGCAGACGTGGTCAAGAACATAGCTGGAATTGGTTATGCTGGTCTATTGGCATTCTGGCTATTCAAAGTTATCGGGCGCCGTGTTAAAAGAGGCACCACAGAGGTGGTTATGCTGGTCTATCGGCATTCTGGCTATTCAAAGTTATTGGGCGCCGTGTTAAAAGAGGCACCACAGAACTTTTTACATGAGCACTTTCACTCAGCATTTGTAATTGCTGCTGTCCTCTACTGATGTGTATGCATGCAGCCACACAAACCATGGCACATGTTGTGTGCAGAGGCTAGCTAGTGAGCGAGACCAAGATGTAGAAGAAGATGAGGTGCCTGCTGACACTGAAGTTACTGCAGGCGCTGCGGCTTTGTAAGTGCATGCCCCTCCTGTTTGCAGCCATCAGGCCGATGGCCAGACATGCATTAGATGCTACTATCAGTACTTGCTGTAGGTGTGTACAAGGACCAGATCTAGCAAGGATGTCTGGCATCTGTTAAATCCAGACCGCATGATTGCCTGCTGGCATTTTTCACAGTTTGCAAGGTTTCTCCCTTGTGAGGTGGACATTGTTTTTTTATTTAAGGTGTGGGTTCAGGAATCAGTGATGCTGTAGTACCAGTACCAGCTGTTTGTACCATTTGCTAGCAGGCAAGAAATAGGTGAAGCATGCTTGGCTTCATGCTGTGTCAGCAACATGTTGCCTTGCACACATTACCCCTGTCCGAGCAAGTACTGTGTTGACGCGTAAAGAATGGGCTTGCAGGGGCGCACTTCAAGCTGGGTTCTTCACCTACCTGCTGTTCCTCTTCAGCACCAGCATCAGCACCTACTTTGGTCGGCAAGAGCTGCCAGACCAGTACACAGCCAAGAACATCACTGTTACCATCAGGACAGCTGTGGGAGGACTAGCCTACCTAGCAACCTTCATCTTTGGCGCAAATGCTCTGGGACTGACTGGTAAGTCACCGGGCTTGACATGTGACTGTCATGTTTTCATGTTGAATGCAGCTTCGTAATTAGGTAATCTTCTTGCTAGCGCAATGTGGCAGCATACCTGCACAACGGCCTCTGATCCTTGTAGTGTCTGATCTGACAACAGACTGGAAACAATGGCAAGTGATCCATATGCTGCCGCACCGGTCCAACTCCGTCATAGCACATATGAGTGCGCAAGTATCTGTGACTCCAGGGTCCACCCAACTTCAAAGCCCCTGCAGGCCTTATGTCATGCAATCAGCTCTGGATTGGTTTGCAGGTCTTGCACTGAAGCTGGCATTCTTTCCGGATGACGTCAGCGGTAGCAGCAAAGACATGGGCAAACAAAGCAAAGATGATACTCTGCTGTAGCATCTTGCTGGCCTGCCCGCACACTGTCTGGACGTATCTAATGTTTGGAAGCATTACGCAGAACATATTCAAGACAGCAATTGACAAGCTACCTGTTGCTAATGGTCTCATAGCATAAGTCACCGTCTCATGCACCTGCCTAGCATGCTGCATCAAGCCATGGTGTTTCAGCTGCAAGGCAAACCTACCTGCGCACTGCGATTTGTAGATCTGACTAGCCGTCAATGGGACTTGATTGCATATACCTACTAGTACGATTGAATGCATTCACGCCTCACACGACTCACCATTGTGACTCAATGACATCCAAACACCCAGGGCTTGAGTCTGGTTTGCAGTTTGGTGGCTGTGGTACAGGACACACTTGCACCTCAGGACCAATGCAGTCAGCAGTTGATGCAATCACCAGTGATGTCTATAGAGGCATTCAACAGCACTTGTTTGTCTGACAGTCGATGTTTACGCCTGTCTGCAGTTCTTTTTATCTTACTTAGCGATGTTACTTCAGCTTGAATCCAGAGTGAATTGCAACAATGCCGCCCTGTAGGTTCTCATAATGAACAGTGCTGAAACCTGCTGCCCTGATCATGCTTGCAAAGGCTTCCTGTTCTGGAAATTTGCGTATGCTCTCTACCAAGTACTCGTAACTAGCTTTGTCATTAGCAACAGCCCTACCTATTTCAGGGATAACATTGAAAGAGTAGGCATCATATATCTGCTTCAGCCCTGGCAAGGTGACATGTGAGAACTCTAGACAGAGGAATCTCCCTTCTATTTTCAGCACCCGGTGTGCTTCCCGCAGCGCTGCATTGATATCAGTGACGTTCCTGATGCCAAATGCAATGGTGTATGCATCATAGGAACAATCTGGAAAGGGCAGGGACTCAGCATTCCCCTCAACAAAGTCCAGTCCTTGGGGGTCAAACTTTGCTGCATGGGCCTTCTTTCTGCCCTCTGCAAGCATGTCAGGGTTGATGTCACATACAACCACTGTTCCAGCTGGAGTGACTTTGGATGCAACTTGCTCCTGTTGCTCGTCTTCCAGCTGAGTGATTTGGTCCAGGACTCGGAATGCTACATCTCCAGTGCCACCAGCCACATCCAGATGTTGCATGCCAGCAAATGGCTTAAGCTCCCGCACAAATCTGTATGTGTCAACACAGAGGATGACAGCCTGTTGCGCAAGAGCATTACATGCTGCATATACAGCAGATCACAGCAGATGGCAAGCTCCATGTATGCTTGATCACTGGAAACAGGCAACACAGCAGAGAGCTTTGGCAGCATCAAGCTTGTGCTAGTAGTGAGCTTACTTGTCTTTCCACAGTCTGTGCATGCCAACACTCATCAGATCATTCATCAGGTCATATGAAGTGGCCACGCTGCTGAAGACTTGACCAACCAAGCCAGTCTTTTCAGAAGCTGGCACATCTTGGTACCCAAAACTGGCTGTAGATGTCTGAGCAAGCCCCTGCGGTGGGGTCTCCATTACAGACGCGCCGTGATTAGATGCTGCTGCATGCAGGCGCTGCTGGGCACCTTCGTGCGGTAAAGAACTTGCAGCCCTGTCATAGAGGACCGCTGTTCCGTAAGAGCAGCTGTTGATCAGAAAACTATCGATCAGTTCGGGTCTGAACTTCAGGGCAAGGCCGAAAGGTGAGAGTGATGTTGCCTGATTCCGCCGTAGACATATGTGCAGGGCCAACGCACGTAACATGCAGCTGTTTGTACCAAGACCAAGCGCTCAAAAACAGATCGTGACGCCTTTCCGCTGATACACTACATGAACAGTCAGTCCCGGCACTGCCGTGCTACTAGGTGGTCGTTTAGATGCGAGCAGTCCACTGAGGTGGTGACCACTATCTGGAGGGAGAATGTTTCAGTGCCACAGCTGCGAGCAGAGCAAAAGCTTGAAAGCTCACACGACGATCAGGGTCATTCCCGAACCCTAGCAGGAATTTTGACAGAGTTTTGACCGAGTTGCAAGCAATGATCAACGTAATTGTGAGAGACGCAATTGTAAAAGCGAAGCAGGCAAGTCTTGCTGAGTGCAACGTGATGCTGTTGCAAAACTCGAACTTGATCTGGCAGAGGTAGCGAGGTTGAATGATGTAAACAATATGTGCTCTGATTATCATTGATCAATCATGATGATTCATTCAGTTCCAGACCACTGGACTGTGCTACATTAGAATATGTCGAGGGAAAACCGCTGGATGCGAGCTTGTGCTCATGAGCAGACAAAGCACATTCGGGAAATATATGCATACATACTGCCTGAAGATACAGCTTGAAGTCTACATTGGAAAAGTGAGCTTGATGCATCCAAGAAATGCATGATACAAACGCCGAAGCTGACAGACATCGCGGGCAGCCAGGAGTTGCTGACGAAGCTGATGGCAGCAAGCCGCTGCTGCTGTAGCTGGTGCGGGGCCAGCCTCAGCGGTAGTTTTCGCTCAGATCTCCGCCAAAGTTCATAGGCAGTCTGGCGCGACTTGGCAACAGCCCTCTCCCATTTTCTTCCAACTCCGCACACTCAAGGAATAGGTCAGTGTTCAACTGCATCATCTGCCAAGTAGCTTTGCAGCGCGTTTCAAGAGAGACCGCCATTTCGCTGCTTGATCACTAAGGGCTCGCCTGCAGCTGCTCAATTTCACCAAGCCTAAAATTTGTCGACGTAACCTCTTGGCTGTGCTGAGAGCGATCATCGACACATGGCGGTCGCATCCCATTGTCAGGAGCTGCAGTGCCTTGCCTGGCTGCCAGCTGCCCCGGTAGCCTTCAGTGTCATCCGCCAGAGCCCGAGTCAGTGCGAAGTCAGATCCAAGGTACCGATGCATGAGGCTTACTGATCATCCTTTTCTATATTGCTGTCACACTGCATGTGCAAGTCTCACAGGACTATGATTGGCATTGCTGAAAGCCAATTTAGACAATTGTTCATCCTTGCAGGAGATTGAGACAATCCATGTCCACAAATGCATCACAGATCCTCTGTATGGAATGATGTGGCGCTTCAGGATGGGGCCACACAAGGGTGCCAACACCATCATTGTGCGAAAGCAGCTGTTTGCAAGCTGTGCAATCTTTGAGGCTGCCGATGGCTCCATCATCACCACCATGCATCAGCGAGTCTACAATGCCCAATGCAGTAACGAGTTTGCATGGGGTCCAAACACATACAGGTACTGCAACAGTGTTGCCACATTGCCTTATAACCAATGGCCTTGACAACAAAGATCGTCTGATTGCACACTCTGCATGCTCTCATAGACGTTGACGTCACTGTCATTGCGTACCAGTCCAGCATTGCGATGTGTTGTGCTGCTCTGCATGCCAGAATTCTGTCATGGCTCATAATCTGTACACAAAGTATGCCAACACAGGTGGAGTGAGATCCGCGGCACAGTCCCACTGAAGCTGCAGCTCCTCAATGTCAGCACACAAGAGCAAGTAGCATGTTTAGAGGGCAGACTGTCCTCCAGACATCACAAAGCACGACATGACTACATCAGGATCAACAGCGGTAGTCATGATGGTACCTGGCTTCTACTGGAAGTTGCGAGTGGGATGGCTGAAGCAAGCTGCCTTGGCATAGAACACTAGTGTCATTCCATGAAAGATACGCTGCAAATAATTTGCTAAATGCAGAGAGTCGGCCACAGTGCAGGTCAAGCAGTTTATTGTGATCATATAGGTTGCTTAAGCTTTTTTTTTTGTCTGGCAACTGGCGTGAATGAAGAACAGCTGAGCTATTGGCCTTGATCAGCTGTGCTTCTTACACAACAATGCTAGCACTACACTTGATACTATCTCATCACTGGTACCCATGAATCTAAATGCTTATGCATGTTAGTGCGCCGTCCCTGTTCAGATCTCTGAACAAATTCTGAGACATATACTGTGGTGTGTAATATACAAGTGATTGCAAGAGACATGCTTGATGGTGCAAAATCACAAAACTGCAGAAAACTTGCACACTTATGACTTATATGCAAAAGGGTGCATGCCCAAATCACAAAGAGCACACCTTAAGGGCAAGCTTCTCTGATTATGTACAAAGTTGACCCAGGAGACTAGCCACCGAGGTCTACCCTGTCCTGTACCCTCAGGACAAGCTCAGAATTGAAGCTGATCTCGCGCACTAACATAGAGTACTCAAAGGGCTGCTGAACGGAATCAAGACAAAGTCGTAAATTTTGCAGAATACCGGGACGCAATCGTTGATGACCACTGTATGACTTGCGTTTCTCCTGCAGCCAGGGTATGCTGTTGCAATGGGTTTTAGATACCTCTTGCAAGCATAGGGTAACCGTAGGTCAGCATAAAGTACAGACAGGCCCGACCTCAGCGTGGCCAGCGAGACAATCTTTCATGCTAGTCCGCGTCCCATAACAGAACAATGCATGTAATTTCGTTGTTTTGGTGACGGCGCCCGTACCGTATTTACGGTGGCTACTGTAACAAAACTGAATTTGGCTAGGATATCTGCACACAAGACAATTCTTAGAAACTCCGAATACTACTTCAGCAATGCTTGCCATGTTCTGCCTGAATTTAGCTGTTCTTTTGCCTCTAAGAAACTGAAGTCTCAACATGCCATTTCTGCCAGTCACGGACGTTTCTTATTGGTGTTTGCATAAAGCAACAGATCCACTCAGCATTCGACGGCCACATCTCAGTACTGGCGTGCAGGGCCTCATCGCATTCACCAAAGGTTTGTGTTACTTATGAATACGATGACAAGCTTCAATCACAGCCAGCAAGTATCTAGCTCCCAATTGGGAGCTAAATACATGTATATATACGTACTGTTTTGCTTATAAGTGACACTCACAACATTGCTTGGCCAAGATTGCTTGCTTACCAGTTTGGTGAGGTGCCAGCATGTACAACATCACATGTGCTAGTTAAGGCGATGCATTGCCTCTGTACATCCTACGCTGGATGTGCATTACTGTGGGCGGATGGGCTGCTATATATGCAGACTCTCTTGTGGAACAACATGGCTTGTGATCGCTGTAGCAAGGCTAGTCTGCACCCAAGCAGCAGTCCTTCCTTTTCATCGTAGTCAGTCGGAATGTCGAAATCTTTTGCTGTGAAGGACAGTGAGGAACGCAGTTTGTGCTGTTGCACTGTCACTGAAATCGCTGCATGTGCTGCAAGAGTGCGCCGGAAAGGCATGTTGCCAGATGGCATCAACAAATCAGTGTCATCGTATTCACCAAAGGTGTGTTGCTGAAGCTCCAGGCATGACCTGCAACATTAACACAGAGTTGCAAAACGTTTACATCGCACAATCGTGTTCACATTTCTGCAGTCCACTTACCGAGCAGCTTCAGACTCTCCGTATGCTGATAAGCTCTTTGTCATGAGACTTTCTATCAAGACTTGGGAACTTGAAGGTACCTACGCTTTGCTGAAACATAAGAGCTATCTCATGTGCACAATACGCCTGCACACATACCGAAGGCAAAACTGACTTTTCATGCAGTGGGATTCTGATACGCATCAACATCGTCGACGGAGGCCCTGATGAGGTGTTGGAGTACCTTCTCAAAAGGCTGTGCCCAAAGAAGGCCGTTGCGCTCATCCCAAACATCAGAAATACCCAGAGCACAATTGCCCCACTGCAAACAAGCAGAGTCTCAGTATGCCGCGCATTGTTTGCAATCCAGTGAGGACAAAAGTTCTACCTGTGCTGAAGGGCAGAATTTGAGATGCTTCAACCAAATTGCTGCTCAACACTAGTTTTGAGACCATGCATGTCATCTTGCTGACAGCACCATAGGCTTGTGATGGAAGCTGTCGCAGCCCAGGTGGTGGCAGTGGTGAGAAGTAGTACTTGAGCAGTCTTGATTTAAAATCAGAGGCTTGCAGCTGAGCTTCTTCACTGGTGAGACTAGATTCTGACTGGAAAGGGTTTGACATCAATATCAGGGCAGACAATATGGCTTTAAGCTGTTCAGTGTTGGCCAGCACCTTACTCAGCTTGTCATCTTGATCACCTGTGATCCAGTAGGGCGCTTGTAAACATGTCCAAAGCTCAACATTGGCACACACACAGCAATGATTTAGGTGCAATATTGCACGAGACGAGCAGCAGAAGGGGAAAAGTGGCAAGGTATCATTGCCATGTTGAAAGCATCCAAGATGGGCATGCACTGATTTTAATGGTCACTACAAGTGGGTCACAACATAAATTGCGCATGCCAGACAACATGGTCAGTTGCAACAGGCATAATGATCGAGTCATGACCCCTAACACATGTGTGCAACCTACCAACATCGATGGCATACCACCATGTACAGGTGACAAGTATGCTTAGAAAGAATCCAAGAGAAGCTTGATGTTGGCTACTTTATCAATACACTTTCAATAGGAAGAGCCATATTCACGCCTTACCTCATCTGCAGTCTTTTTGGCACAATTGAGGAGGTAGCAATACACAGGAGAGTTACCTGCAACAGATGCCCCTGAGATACACAATGGGTTTGCCTTGCTACCAGCTGTAGTGTCACGCAAAACCTTTTGCTGGATATCTGCAAAAGTCCTCTTGGTCTTGCTTGTTTGGGCATCAACTAGACCCTTCTTACTGCATATACCATCATGCTGTAGATTAGTACCAGTTAGCCAGCTAGCGTGAAGTGATTTGTAGCTGTTGCAACTGACCTGTTGATGACAATACTGGCAGGCTGCAGCTGCAACTCAGCAAGGTCAAGGGTGCCGTTCTCCTCCAGTACATACGGACTTGCCTCCTGGTTTACAAAGACTTTATCCATCAAGGTTGTACCTGCACCACAGATAGTGTTTGACAAGGTCTTATCAAATGCACAGATTACAACACAAGAGAACCAGTTCACATCACAGTTTGAGTTCCAGTCTTCTATCACTGGCAATGCACTGCAACTTGCATCCAGTCCAGACCTGTTGCACAGTACTGTACAATTGGAAGGATATGCATCCAGTTCAGACCTGTTGCATGTACTGTACGACCGGAAGGACCTCCTGCTTGAGCGTGCTTGCGCGCACTACTCCTCAACTCCACAACAGCCTGCCTGATGGTCAGTGAACACTTTACTGTCACTAAGTTTAGTCATAGACACATCAGGCTGTGCTTATGCTGCTTGACACAAAAGGTGGGGAAAAAGGCAGAACTCCATTAAATTTGCACAGCTTTGAAAAGTAAGATTTTTTGCTATACTGCACAACAGCCTAACAGCACACGACCCCCTTGACAGCAATCATACAATAATGCCTGTCAGGTCTACTTCCGGCAAGATTAAATTGCAAGACGAAGGCGCGCAGCCTTGTGCAGCGTGGACGAAGTCACGCCTGTTGCAGAAGATACCTTGTGGCTACTTTGTGAAGCATGAAACACCGAGATAGCAGACAGTGTAGATCGTTCAGGTTAGCCGGTCACAAAGCGAAACACGCTTTAGCGCACATGTCTTGAGAGAATACAGGACGAAAGAGAGCGTTGAACAAGCGAGGCTTTTGGAGTTATTACGTGCCCATTCTCTCTCTCCCTGAGTGGCAAGGTCAACACTAGCGGTATACTTTTTCGACCATCCTCGTCGCTCGTTGAGTCGCTCGTTCAATTTGCATGAGCTTTGCACGTTCTTGAAGAACAAATGCTCTGAACGACCTTTCTCAAACCGGACACTGTGTCGTCCAGGAACTTCTGATCTGTGTGGGTCTGCAAGCACAAGTGTAGAGCTGTCACAAACAACATAGAGTAGGCACCCTCGACCAGATTACAAGTCTGATCAGAATGGTCAGTAGTGTTTGCAAATTGCGAAGCACTGCAATTTCCCTCGGCGAACTGCTTGACAAAGTCTACCTGGGATGCAGTTTGCAAGACTGCGGCAAAAGACACGCAATGAGCCACCAGGCAAGCAGTTGCGATCAATGGAGTCCAAGTGGACTGGTTTTGTCAATTCCCAATGTCCGATGCCAGAATACCCAAGACCCCAACTACAGCGGGCTGCATGGCTGAACCTCAATGGCATGTGGGAGTTTGCCGGGTGAGCAACCTTTATATGAGCTGGTGCAGTGGGACAGCATGCATGGTAAAGAATGCTCCTTAGCTGCTGCATGCACGTTTCTGCAGAGGCAGCAAATTCTCTCCAACACCAAATCAGCCTTTCCCAGAGAGCATTCTGGTTCCATTTCCAGTTGAGTCCAAGCTATCTGGTGAGCAAAGTTTGCTGGCCGCTGGCCAGACATCCGACAACCCAGGCTGGGGCATGCTGTTCTGCTCGACAACTCAACCTCAAAGCCATTATGCATCAACAGCACCGCCCATCATAAGCTTAGCTTCCTCTATCCTGCCAATCTGATGCATAGCTGTGACGCGTGTCCTGGCTTACAGGCATATGCAGGCAAGGTCCAGAATCCCATCACATGTGGTACAGACGCACCTTCTCAGTCCCCCAAGGTTGGGCTGGCCAGCAGGTGCTGCTTCACTTTGGTGCTGTCGACTGGCAAACTCAAGTCTGGGTCAACAACACTCAACTGGGTACCCACTTTGGTGGGTGAGTTATCTCACCAGAATACACCCGCTCTGCTCATGCTGCCCATTCTGCCCTGTTCTGCCCATTCTGCCAATTTGCCCTTATTTTGCTCATCCTGTCCATCCTGTCGATCCTGTCCATCATGCCCTGTCTTCAGCTGAACAGTAAGTCAACACCAGTGAATATGATCGCCATTGAGGGCATGCAAAGAGCTCACATGCCACTGCATCAGCGTAGTCTGCTGCAGACTCAATGTTCACTTGTGGTGATGCAGATATGATAAGTTCACCTTTGACATCACCCAGGCTTTGCAGAACAGCTCAGGCAACTCCCATGAGCTCTTGGTGGAGGTGACAGATCCTTCAGGTGAAGATCCCACGCTACTACTTGCTTCATGACGACAATCGCTGTAACCTATTGTTACCATGGAGACTTTCACACCTCTGGTGGAGTAATAAAATCAGGAATAAAGGTTCAAGAGTTCTGGGAAGAAAGGCAGTTCTAGTTCAAGTTCAAGATGTGGTTGGTTGCAGATTCTGCCAATATAGCAGTGGGTAAGCAGCGCTTGAAGCCAGAAGGAATCTGGTACACAACCAACTCAGGAATCTGGCAGACAGTCTGGCTGGAACCGGTAAGAGGGCCTAATCACCTCTTGCACATCCTGCCCATCTCATCAGATGCAGATCACCATATTTCATTCCTCCTTATTATGCAAGCATGCGCAGAAGCAGACACTTTGTGGCTGCAGCTTGCTTTGCACAAGTGATGTCACACTTGGCATCCTCTGCATGCTGGGCTAGGACACACTGCCTGATTGATGACAGAACAACTGCTCATGCAGGTGCCTAACGCTCACATCTATAGGCTAGATCTCATCCCAGACATAGATCAGGGACTGTTGAAGATCAATGTCCAGGGCAGCCAGTCAGCCTTAGGAGGTCAGCTCCAGGTCAGCATTTAGTCATGCAGAAGCAGACTCACTTATGCAGAAGCAGACTTAGTCATTAAAAAGCAAATGCCTTGTCAGCAGTTGCAGTAGCAGTAGCAGTCAATAAATGCAAACACACCTTGGCCCTGTGAATCTTGCAGCCCGGTGTTCAGCCGCACCTATTGCACAGACAGCATCAGCATGTGTGTAGTCGCAAGCCGATTATTTTGCGTCATGTTCTGTGGAGCACTTCTTCACTTGATCCTGCTTGTTGAACTTCTTCCTGCATGTTGCAACACCCAGGCAGCTGACTAATGCATGTGACAGCATCAGCTTCTGGCCAGCCGCAAAGCCAAGCCATTTTGCCGAGAGGTGAGATAGGCAAATGCAACTGGCCATCTCAGCAAAATAGCTTGGCTTTGCAGCTTGCAAGAAGCTGATGCTGTCACATGCATTAGTCAGCTGCTTGAGTGTTGCAAATCTGCATGATGAAGTCAAATGAGCAGTAACAAAAGAAGCAATGCGCCACAGAATCCTAAATTCAACTTTCTGCCAATTCCTTTCTTCTACAGGTGACCGCATCAGCTTCTGGTCAACTGCAAGGCCAAGCATCTGGCACAGTTGGGCAGGACTTTGCGCTTCAGATTCCCGATGCACACCTCTGGTCGCCAGATGATCCCTTCTTGTATGATCTGGAGGTGGTTCTCTTGAGCAACACTGGCAACCAGCAGGTGTGCGCCCCTCGTACTTCTCTGTTTATCAAGCACTGAGAAGAAGAACTGTGGCCAATGTCAAAGACAGCATCTATATATAGGTAATGTGTTGCTGAAAAGTGTCAACAGTGATCCATTTTACAGACCTCTCCTTCTTTTGCTTCCCGTCCCCTTTTCTTTCTCTTCCTATTCTTCTGGTGGTGATATGTAATTGCACAGTGTTCTGCTCACCACATGACGGGTTTGTACCAATGTAGCTACCTTAGCAAGTAATGGTGGGCTGTCATTTCAGCATTTAGGGCTTTCACACCCGGTCATACAATCAAAGGTGTCATGTTGTCTGTATGATGCGCTGGTGTTGTTACCAAGTCACCGGACCAAGCCAGAGTGGCAGAGTCATTTGCTCCATCGCTCTAGGAATGTTTGCGTGGCCTAGTCATTCCAACATGACACAAACAGGATTTCCACAAAGCATGCCAAACAGTGGATTGACCACCTTCTACAACCCTCTGGTACAACCCAGAATCTGTTGTTGGTTGTTGATTTTGCATTCACAACGACGCTCATTGCTTTGCCCTCACTTCAACTCCTGATGCTTTGCACAAGGGTGGGCTCTGCACAAGCATGAAGACCAGCACAATGTAACGGTCTGAAGTAAATTCCAGGAATTGATCAGTGTTGAGATGACCCTTCAATAGGGCAGTGCTGCCTGATCAAGGTGATTATGCCAATGACCTTCACGCTGCAGACTTACCAGGATGCAACCCGAGACTGACAGAGAGGGTACATGAGTGACGCTGTATGCGCATTCCAGGGAGTTCCAGGTGTTGAGCTTCATAACAAGCTCTATACAAGCTTAGTTACTTACCAGCCAGTAACATGTGTAAAAACAGTGGATTTGCAGTACTGACATTGATAGTGTCAAGGTCCACGGCCTTACAAGCAGTGTTGTTGCAGGACCGGGTGCAAAGCTACTTTGGCATGCGCAAAATCAGCTTGGGCAAAGTGCCTGGGGAGTCCAACCCCCGCATAATGCTCAACAACATGTTTCTGTTTCAGATGGGAGTTTTAGATCAGGTTAGTACACCCGCCCACAAACTGACGTACGATGTGTGGCATTGGTCTGGTCTTGCTTTCTTGCTTTGTTCATGAATGCATGCATATGATCTGCAGTGGAGAGTGAGCTTGTTGTCCACATCGCCAGATTACCAGCAGCAGTAGCATGATCCTTTAGTTGTCATATTGTTGATTCTTTGTGATTTGGTGAATCATTGCATGAGTAGTTTAAACTGAAACAACAAACATGCACATTTGTTTTCATTGTCAACAGACTTTGTGCTTCTATAGTAGCAAAGTGCGTTAGTTGCTTTCCTATGGCACTGGCCATGTCAAGCCTCAAAAGCCTTGAGAAGTTTGCTTGATCCTCTTGGACGCACATGTGAACTGTTGACGACGCAGCCATCACCTTGTTGGCTTCTCAGACCTTGACAACGACATTCATCATGTAGAGCGTAGTGTTAGATTGCTCTCGACTTGCAGGGGTTTTGGCCAGACGGCATCTACAGCGCACCTTGTGACGAAGGTCTGAGATATGACATAGAAGCAGCTAAGTCCATGGGCCTTAATATGTTGCGCAAGCATATCAAAGTAGAGCCCGACAGGTCAGCCTATACCAGTTGCACATTCCAAGTTTCATTAAATCATTTGTATTGTTCACCAGTCCCCCCACCCACCCGCTCAGAACACCCGTTCATTCATTCATTTATTCATTCAACAAGTGTCATCTCCTACAGTCAGGTAAGTACAGTCTTGAGTAGTTCCCTGTATGGGATCCTATTCCGGCAGTCACCGTACCAACTGTGCATCTGCATCACCTCTCAAGCAAGGCACTAGACGCCCGGGTTGCGACTATGACCAGACAGTCTAGTGCTT
>JAABUP010001909.1_pt1 | contig 42313 bp, 59 predicted proteins | sample 5559201 | NCBI WGS metagenome assembly JAABUP01 (sample SAMN10711887, study PRJNA513373) | rock metagenome | isolation source: Antarctica rocks | place: Antarctica
AGGAACAAGCAAGTTGCTCTCCTGGCGTGAGCTGTGCTAATAACTCAGCATCAGTATGCAAAGACTGATGCTGCTCAGGAGGATGGTGAGAGAGCAGCATGGCATGATGCTCAGGGGTTTGCAGCAACGATGGCTCAGAAGCTGGCTGCTCAGGCTGCGGTGCAAGTACTTGCTCAGTTGACTGTTCAGCACTGGATGAACCATCATCAGCAACAAGCCCAGATATCTTGCCATCTGCAGACAGACATTACAATTTGCCTTCAGATAGAAAAAGAGACTGAAATGGCAGCTCAGCATGGGTGGATGTGGAACCATTCTCTTACTAGCAAACATTGTGATGATGCATGACCAAAGAGACAAGGATGTATGAAGGCTGCATCATGTAGGCTATATGGCAGAATCAAAACGCATAACACAGCTGGATCTTTCACCTTCCACCATGTCTAGACTTGCATTTCTGGACACGAGGGAGGCAGTCTTCATCCTGTCAAGTGCTGTGAAGTAGGCGTGCGCAGCAGAGGAACAAGCAAGTTGCTCTCCTGGCGTGAGCTGTGCTAATAACTCAGCATCAGTATGCAAAGACTGATGCTGCTCAGGAGGATGGTGAGAGAGCAGCATGGCATGATGCTCAGGGGTTTGCAGCAATGCTGGCTCAGAAGCTGGCTGCTCAGGCTGCTGTGCAAGTACTTGCTCAGTTGACTGTTCAGAACTGGATGCACAATCATCATCACCATCATCATCATCATCATCATGCCCAGGTGTCTCGCCATCTGCAGACAGACGGTACAGCACGACTTCAAATGAGGAAAGAGACTTAGACATGACAGCTCAGCATGGTTCACTGCAGGAAAGATTTCTTTTGCAGCAACGAGATATGAAGTTGCATGATGTAAGCCGTATGGCAGTGTCAAACGGTACAAAAACACTGGGCCTCTCACCTTCAACCACATCTGAGCTCGAATCCCAGGATATGGAGGGAGCTGCCTTCATCCTGTCAAAGGTGGCACTGAGGTAGGTGTGGCATGCAGCATCATGCAGAAGACGCTTCTCTGGCTTGAACTGGAACAGCAGGCAGAAGAAGTCGGCAGCAGCACGTGGGGTGGCGCTGCACTCCCTGACCCTGTCAATGAGTGGGTGTTTGACTGGCCTGCCTTCGCGCGTGGCTACCTCACGCGCGTTTTCCTGCACAGGCTCATGCGTATTTGTACAACCATCGAGCAAAGGCGGCAAATGCATCAAGACAAGCAAAGTCCTGTCAAGTTGATATACAGCAAGGACGACAAGCTTTGAAGGGCTGCTCCTACACTGTGATATGCCCACACGACTGCTCATGAGAAGGCTCTCTTCCTGTGCAGTGTTTGTGCAGATCTCTGTGCCAGGCATACACACCAACACTGCATTTACAGGTACAAACGTACCCTGTGCAAGCTGTGCATGCATCAGCAATCACAAGATGGCAGCTGAGACAGATGCAACAATACAACCAATTTGCGACACAGACAGTCATATCATGGTACCAAAAGCACAAGTCTATCAAGAATCAGTCTCACCCAAAGTTCATGGCATTCAATAATGGACTCATATTCCCCCCATGCAGGGTGCAGCTCCTCTGCAAGAACAGCAGGAGCAGGTGTGGCAGGTTTGCGATCAGGCAGGAAAGGCAGATCTCCAGTCAGCATCTGGTAGCAGACGCAGCCAAAGCTCCAGATGTCAGCTGCTGGTCCATTGATCATGACAAACTCTCCATCATCGTCTTCATCACCCTCCCATTGACGCTGAAGAGAACGCAGCAGCTCTGGGGGCGCATAAGGAGTGGTGGCACCTGTTGGCTTGACATCCTTCGTGCGGACGGCAATGTACAGATTTTCTGCATACAGCATAAGCTTTTGACAAAGGAGTGCAGACAGCACATGCAGTCAGTTTCACTTGCTGATGTGCTGTTGGCAATGCAACGCAGTCACGCTGACAGTGACATCGGCCAGCACTGCTTGATCAAGAGCAGGAAGAGGGCTGGCAAACATTTTAGACTAAAGCCCTGCGGCAAACATTGTGGCAATAGAAGCTTACCCTTGTTAAAAATCTGGGCAAAGCCAAAGTCTATCAACCTCAAGACATCCCAGCCGTTGCTCCTGTCATCTTGCAGCATCACATTTGTGATAGTCAGGTCAAGGTGACATACGTTGGCTCTCATGTGTAGGTGCTCCAGTGTCTGCACGGTTAGAAGAAATGAGTTCATCAACTACAGCAGCAAAAGTGCAGCATAAAACATACACAAAGAGGCCACGTACGTCTAAGAGCTGCGCAGCGACTCTGAGCGTTTGCTGCTCCCAGCCATCCTGAGTGTGAGCATGTCTTGAACACATATGCTTGCTCAGTGTCTTCCCACGCACCAACCTGCACGAAAGAAGGACTTTGTGGCAAATGCATGCAGGTACAGGCGCAAATATGTGGGGTGCACAGCTTGAATACAGCTTCTGAAAAAGCAGGCCACGCGTACTCGAGGATGATGCAGATGTCGTTTGTAGTGCGAGCTGCCTCTATATATTTGATGACCCTAGGTACCCCATAGATGTGAGCGTGGGACAGAGCCCGAATTTCGTTGTGGAAAAGGTCGCCATACTCCAGCTTGTACAACTTTGGCATCTTCTTGACGGCGAAAACGCCTTTCGACTTCTTTTCGAAGTACCTGCTGCGCCACATGTATGTCAGCTCGTGTCATTTTGCTGCACTTAGAAGGTCACCAGATGCTCTCACCTCTCCACGGTAGTGAAGCAACCGCCTTTGCCCAGGCTCCAAGACTGGTCTTGTACGTCAGGCAGGTACTCCTTGGTACGATTGTACACAAGCACGTCCATTTTGATTGCCTGACTGGCTATTGATGCAGTGCACACAGAGGGAGCTGTCTGTGAGGATAGGCAAGGCGTCACAGCGACGCTCAATGGTGTGTAGTCATTTTTTTTTTCATTTAGCACCTTACAGTCTGGGGTGTGGAGCCAGTTGTGACTCATCAGACATCCTGGCTTGAAAGCACAGGTGTATGTGGTGTGCAACAAAACCAAGCTGGTGGGAATTCTGCTCGAAAAAGAGCCTAAGGTCCCGTTGTTGGTAGTGAAATGAATCGTCATTTAGGGAAAATAAGAGTATATACATGAGAAATTTATGTATATACAGAGCCTGACTCATCGTACTGAAGTTCAGGTGATGCACAGGATGCAGGACGCAGGTTGATAGCGACAACACTGACGGAGACAGTGAACTAGGACACTAATTGCTATACGTCTCTTGCGGCTGTCAACGTGCACAGAGGCTTTGCACAGACTGTGCTGAGACCTGATGAACTATATACACTCCCTGCTCTCTCGGCCTTGGTTTTCGTACCGACATCGGCATACCTCAAATGCTGTCGCAACAGGAGATGCTCTGGCAAGCTCGGTGAGACTTGCGTTAGCTGTTCAACGACCTTCCAGCTGTGTCACAGCGTTTCTCAGTACCCACCCTCCACGCACTGAACAGCAGGTGCCAACTGTGAACAAGCATCCAGAAGGTCGTACTCCTGACACAATAAATGCTAGCGGTGCTGAACCGGTCGGTGCTCAAGTCGCTGTGGCCCGTGTTCAGCCAGAAACCTCACTTCAAGGCACCTTGGAAACTGGTGAAGCAGCCACTGCTGGTGATTCAGCGGGCGGTGCGTTCAGGCAGGCAGACAGAAAGAATGCAGCCGGAGACCGCGTCAATCCGTCTGAGCGCACCCCAATCCAGTTTGCTGACAAGAGCAACGCACAACAAGTTGCACCAGGTCGTGAACAAGTGTCACCGGTTGACACTGCAGCTACTCATCTTGCAGATGAGCAGCTGAAGACAACGAGAGCACGCACGTCTGTCGGCGAGCACATTGACAGCGCCAGGACTGATGATGCACACTTGCATGGGCAGGACAGTGGCACAGAGGGCCTCACAATGGAGGCCAAGGTCAGTTTCATCCGGTGTCTTGGCATGCCTCATACCCTTTGTGCACTAGCACAGGTTGAAACAGAGCTACTTTAATTTCTTGAGTATGTGAGTCCCGAGTGCTTTTCAGCAATCAGCATGTTGTATACAGGTTGAATCTCCAAATGGTGCCAAGCAGCAGGGTATACCAGCCTATAGACAGCAGGGAGAAAAGAAAGTAGCTCCAAAGCAAACCCAGCGCTCATCACTGCCGTCTTCTAAGCGACAGGTTGGTCCAATGGCTGTCGGCAATGTGGTTCCAACAATGTCTTGGTCTATAAGGGCACTCACTGAAAGCAATGACGAGCCATGCGAAGAGACAAGCTGTGACCTGCTGTGTGCAGCTTGCCAAGGCGTTTGACTACAGGAAGCCTGGGTTTGCAGACCCGCACAGCAATCTGCAGGCAATACACCATGCCTCACAGGTCAGTGCTACATCTAAAATATCAAGACTTGCTGATGCCACTACATGGCGCTTGATGCTTGACTGCCCTTCTAGGCGCAGAGCAAGAAGCTCCACAATGAGCTCACAGCTGCCATCAACCAGTTGGCTGATAGTAAAGCAAAAGTTCTGGAGGCCTTTGAGAATAAGCAACGCTCAGAGGCTGAATATGACAGCTTGCTTGAGCGTCTGAAAGCCCAGTACAGAGAGGCTGGCGTGCCAGAAGACGAGGTAACAGCTCGACTACCGAAATGCTGCATGAGTTCTGGAAACCCATCTGCGTAGTCAACTTTATCTTTTGCTGGCTTTTGATGAGTGTGGTGCATGACTACAGCTGATGTAACATTGCAATGTACAGATTGAGGGAGTGATGAAGAGCCCAAGCGACTCTTGGACTGAAGCAGCACACCAAAAGCAGGTACGTAGCTTGTTCAAGACCAAATTTGTTGAGCCATTCTGCTTGACTTAGTCTAACAACCCTCTCGTGCTTGTATCTTGTGCATAGGAGATAACTGCTGCTGACGCGGCTAGAGCTCAAGCTAACGAGGATGACTGGCTGACTGAGCCTTCTGCTCCACCCAGCGAGTCTTGCTTGAAAGGCAGAAAGGCCACTGTTGCAAAGGGCAAAGTCTCTCGGGTGAACCCTCGACCAATGTTCTGACGTAGAAATTGCTTGTTGTTCACTCCTGCATATCATCGCATGTTACTTCTATGAGACCATGTGTAGGACATGCATTTTGCTCTCACACATGCAGTGAACTGTTAGCAACTCTCAATGCAGCTACTGTCGGTGCTCTGAGGTCACAATTGCTGAACTGTTCATGCAGTGGTAATGTGCAATCTGATATGCAGTCAAAGGAGCACAAGCAGGCTCCTGAGCAGCAAGATACAGATGACTCTGCAGAGGTATGCAACATTCTCTGAGTGCAGACCACCTGGTGGTTGAGCGCAACGATGTCATATGGTTACAAAGCGGTCAATGGATGACTCACCACCATTGTTGTTTGCAGGCTTCTTTGGATGACAGTGACAATGAAGAAGTCGTCACGGACATCACGCCCGACTCACATGAGGTACACCTAAACTGCCAATGACATTGTACAATCTGCTTTGAGATGAACACATTGGCAGACACGTGTGTGATGCTGATGTCATTGTAGGCTTTTGACCAGATGGCGAGCAGCAGCTTTGCTAAACATGTTGTTGCTGCCCACGGCTCCACTCGCATTACTCCCTCTGCTCCTTCAGCACCCCACACAACAGCCCAGTCAGCCCCAAGTCACGTCCTGGTAAGCACCTCTTGCTTCTGCCCCTTGACGTTTTGTTGACTGCTGTTTCACATAAGGCTTCTAGCGTGCACACTGCTGATGTTGAACCTTGCAACAGCGATAGCGTTCAGGGTGATGTGCCTTTTGTGTCACTTGTCTGACAGTCATGCTGTTGCACCAGAGTCGAGTGTCTGAAGCCTGCACCTGTGGCTGTTGCAGGCACAGCGCCGGACTGACATCATCAGGCTTGAGAATCTGTCCAAGCGTGCTTTGGGGGCCTGGAAGGTGAGACTGCCAGCTTGTGCAACTGTATTGTGCATTGACACAGGGTTTGTTTCACTTATGATGCTGCTGGCGTATGCAGGTGCAGATGAGGGAACACCATGCCCGAGTGTACATTCAACGTCAGCCAAGGTGTGCCCTTCCTGCCTGCCACTTGTTGCACTTGACAGCAAGCATAATGCTTGGGCTGCAAAGTGGCATGCCATCTTGTTGTGGGGTGTGTGTGTGTGTGTTGGCAGGATGTCTTGCAGACGCTGCCAGTGTACCTTGCATGCTTAAATTGCAGATAATGCAGTATTCAGAATGATTAAATGGAAAGTCCATCATTCTTTGCAGCAACCTGTTGGCTGACAACCACCTGAGAATCTTCTTGCCACGTGATGAGGAGCTCCATTTGCGCCCTGGAGAGGTCTGGAAGATCGACCTGCATACACCCAAGTGCCTCAGGGACCGAGGACGCAGTCTAGGGGCCACACTTGCGGCTGAGGCTGTCGAGGTCTACCTTGAAATTCTGCAGGCTTACCTGTGTACGTCCTTGCTGATCTCACATTCCTCCTCACTGCATTGGGCATGCTTGCTGTGCCAATATTATACAGCTACCTCCTAACTTGTATTGTTTGCTGCAATTCTGTGTTGCATTACTACCGTCTTTTGAGAGGTATCTGACAGTCAGCGCATCTTACTCATATGCTTCATTCCTGCCACACTACCGTGTCAAGCGTCTGATGGCATTTGCTTCATGGAGATGCAACATTCATGATAGATGCCTTGAGTTTGTATAGTACTTCTGTTTCTCTACAATGCAATTGTGTTGTCATCTTGGTATCAACATCACTATTCTTCTCCAGAACTGGACTGGCATGGGAATCTTTGTTGTGTAGTTGAGTTCCTGCCTGGGGAGGGCAAAAAGATTGTAACTGGCAGAGGGCTGAGGACAGGTGGCAGGACCTTCATGGAGGTTGGCCAGATGCTCTTCAGGCTGCTGAGCACTGTGGTGGCTTGCTACACCGCCCATGAGGACTGCGGTGCTTACACAGTGTGGCTGCTGTGCCCCAGCAAGGCTGACAGACGGTAGTGCCAGCTTTCTTTCTCCTGCTGTTCTTCACTCATCACACGGCAGGACATCAGCGCAGGGGCAGGTTGAAGTGTTGCTCAGTTGGTATTGGAATCTGCCTTTATAAACGCGCCCAAGGAACAGCACACCATAAGGAAGCCGTTGATGTTGCTTTTATGTTCCATTGAGTTGCTGCATAGCTCTGACACAGTGCAGTTTTGTCCTGGTAGATGAGCTGCCTACCATCAACCACATGCACATCATCACATAGCCACCTTGGGCTGGACCGCCTTTGTTGCTTGCCTCCAGAAGTTGGTTTGGTGAACTTGAAAGCCTGCTGCAAGGTTCTGACACCTGATTGAATGCTTGCAGGTTGAGAATGATGTAGTGAGCAAGCGTCAGTGTTGAAGTGCCATGTATCAGCACTGAGCGTCTACCAACTGACCATGACTGGACACAAAACCTATACAGATCTAGCCATGGCGCTGTGTAGCATCAATGCAGTAACACAGGCTGTGTTGCCTAATGTGTGGTGTGCTAGAGCCTTGCACAGCTCTGCATAACCAAAAGCCCGTTCTTTCGTCGACTGAACTTGAATGACGCCTGTCTGCTTTGCCTGTCTTGTAACAATTGTACTCATCTGGACTTTGGTGTGAAGTACAATTGTCCTGGCCATGATGCATTAGCATCAGTGTCTGATTGGAAGGTTTTCTAGTCATGTTTCTACAGCGGCATGCTGTTTGTAAGCATCAACGCAATGATGCGGACTGTAATGGCTGTATCATGTGTGCAATGTGACAGGACCTCGCACAGCTCTACATAATGAGGGGCATGTTCTAGTCTAGACTCAACTTCAATGCTGCTTGTCTGCTTCATGTACTTCTGCTTGTCCCGTACTCCTCTGGACTAGAGCAACTTTGGTGCAGCACTACTGTCAGAATGGTCTTGGCAATGATGCAATAGCATCACTTTCTCATTGACAGGCTTCCTAGTCATAACTCTACATTGGCATGCCCTTCTGTCATATTGAGATGGCCACGCAGTTTCTTTACAACATTCACTGTGTTAGGAACAGCTTACAGTCAGGACGCTAGCAAACACATGCAGTCAATCGAAAGCTGACAGGGCAGCAGACTTAGGCATGGTGATCATTTAACTGCAAACAGAGACCTGCCAGTGGGGCCTGTGCCGGTAAAGCTTGACTGATCACAGCACTAGTAACAGGTTTGATGTAAAGTGGTGATATCGAATCACTGACACGCAGCAGAACTCATGCTGTATATTTGATGAAGGAAAAGCAGGCTCAAGCCTATAATGCTTGAAGCACACTAGCATAAAGCACACCGTTCTTGGGGTCAATCCTTGGCAACCTTCAGCTGACTCTGACACAGAATAAGAAGTATCTTTTGCCAGGCAACATCACAGAATAGCCTGCCAGCTAGAGACCACTTTCATAATTTGGCACTACAGCTTTGCTTGTATTAGGCAGCCCATCAGAGCTCTACAGGCGCCCAGCCTTACTGTGGGCATCTCAATACTTGGACCCTTTACACCATCTGTCTTGACTGTGTGTTGCAGCCTGCTCCACACCTCTGTATGTTGATGCAGCATGATACACCTATGGCCAGATATGGCTGCCTTGCATCTTAAAAGCTTTTGAGCCTTTCAGCATTTCAGACAAACTCCCAAACACCCCATCAAATTTCGGATCTGACAACATCCTGTTTACCCAATGGCAGCTTGATACTTGTGGGCATTGTTACCCAGGAATGTCCAGGTACAGTTACTGACTGGTACTTCACAGCAGGACATAGGCAGCAGCTCCCACAAGCCAACCTTTGCATAATTGTCAGCACCCAGCAGTACGAGTGACAGGCAGCACAAGCAAATTCTTGCGGCAGTCACGTGTACGCAGGCCAGCCCTCCTGCAGCACACCTGCGTCTAGTGATGTGATGTGATGGACAAGACTGTAGCATGCAGGGACAATGTTTTAGCCAAACTTCAGAGCAGGCACATCAGGTCAGAATACGATGAAGCAAGTGAGCCTTATGCAAGGTGGACTTGAGCAACAAGGCCTTGCACAGATGTCTGCAAGCAGCCTTGTATAATCAAAGCATGTTGATGATGTGCACAGCAAACAAAGGCTCACATATGACGTATGGTCAACCAGCAGCAGCAAGTTTGCTAAGTCTCTGGCCAGCACCGCATACAGCTACGTATACACATAAGGCAGCCATAAGCATCTCTCAAAAAATCCCCACTGCTGCCTTCCTGTGAACGACTGACATACACTGAATCACTAAGGTCTTGAGAACTGCACATGGCGCTGCCTCAAATGCTCTTTCAGTGTATTCTGTAATGACCATGATGTAGGTAAGTGATTTGGTATTGCACTTGTTGAGATGCTACCTATGCAGTGACATACAGGCAAACATGGTGAGTGGCCTGCATGGTCATTCAGCAGAAGGCCGAACACATTCTTGGTACCATAGCAGCAAGAGATAAGCAAGGTCGTCGAAGTCTTTCTTCGAGGTTTTTTTGTGCTGGTAGTATGTGCGATCCAAGTTCGATCCTGTGCCAAAGTCTTCCGGACATTGCTACCAGATCCTTGCCAAACCCACGCATTTGGAGCAGCCACCCTCTCCCAATAATCATCCTTCGGATATTGCCTTAGGCAGATAGCGGGCAATAGGTCCGATCGTAAGACCAGGTGATCGCTGTCGTGATAGTGATCACCATGTCTGAGGCTGCAGGCTTGGCATGTCCGAAATGAGAAACATCCAGGAGAAAGCCCTGTATAGGCAGGCAGCATGGCGCCGCGTGATCATAAACAAATTAGTAAAACCTTGGCTCTTGGGCTCTTTTGTCGTTCCGTCTTCGAGAATGACAAACAATGGATAGCAGCATTGCACAAGCCGCGTTATGCAAAGGCGACTGTAGCTGCGTGACCCGACAAGCTTCGCCTTAATCGTCAGGGATGCAGGCTACATCTTGTGATCACGGCGAACCTGATCATCCACCACAGCCAGCGTCGCTCGAACCTTCACATACGACTATGCAGAAGTGCAACATACGACGGCGCGAAACTGCGCTTCAAGGTGCACCTCGCAGCCTCCGATAGATGCAGCCAGATATCGTAACTCCCCGCCTGATCCTTCGGCAAATGGAAATGACAGACGCAGCGGCTATCCAAGACCTGGCTGGGGACCAGAAGATTGCCATATCAACTCTGCATATCCCGCACCCTTTCAGCCAGAAGCATGCGGAGGAAACGATCAGTAGCGCACATCAAGGCCTTTCGGAGGGCACCTCGTATCATTATGGCATCATTGCGAGGAACGAGTTTATCGGTATAGCCTCTCTGAGATTGACAGCTGGAGAGCCTGGAACCTCAGATGTGATGTACTGGATAGGCGTGCCCTACTGGGGACAGGGATATGCTACAGAGGCTGCACAGGCATTGATCAAGTATGGTTTTGAGGAACTGCACTTGCAACGCATCACAGGGAAGCATGCACTTTTCAATCCTGCGTCTGGGAGGGTTCTGCAAAAGGCAGGAATGAGATATGATGGGATCAAACAAAAAGTTGTGTACAAGGATGGCGCTTGGCATGACTCATCTAACTGGTCGGTCACAGCTGCTGACCATTTCTGCAGTTAGCCGCAATTGCAAGTATTTGGTGATGGACTTTCAAGTCTGCACAGAGTATGCAACCTGGTTTTGCAATGCAGTACAGTGCACAGTGCTAGTCAATATGCAAACCTGGAGGCATCGTCCTGGCAGTGTGCTTCAATCACATTTGACATTGGCTAATCAGACTGACCAACCTGGCAGCTTTTGTATCAATTAGCAAGTGACCACAGTAGCGATACCTGCTCTGGATTTGCATTCCATTGCCTGGCATGGGTGGCGCATAAACCATGGTCACATCCAAGCTGAAACAAACATAGACCTTACGTCAAATGACATCCATGCTTCTTCGAAGAATTCTAGATCTCCAATTGGTTGCAAGCGGTATAGCCAAGGGAAAGTAGGTATAGCACAGAATAAAGACACTGGCTTGATGCTGTACCAACCAGAGCGCAGCGCTAGCTAGAGTGTCTATAGAGTGTCCTCTTTCTGGTCCTACAGAGTGTCTATAGAGTGTACACTTTAGACATGTCCTCTCTCTGGTCTGTTGCAGTGCCTTATCACCCAGCAGAAACCTTGACACGTTCTGATAAGCCCTAGCTATCAGTCAGGACATGTGCCACTTCTACTTTCGAGGTGACAGCGCTGCAGGAGATCGATCATTGTCATGTGCAGCACTATGCACATGCTGAGTCAGCATACTGCAGGCAGCTAGGATAGGGTCCACCTGACCGACTTTACCAACATGTTTGCATGAATGTAGAGTACAATGAACGTTTGCAAGCCCCTCAAACGGAAATTCCGACTCAATTGGAATTGGACTGGCAGAAATTCTATTCTAATTCAATCAAACTGAGCAATGTAATGCTGATGTGCCGAAATTCAACAGCATGATTCAACAGCATTACATGACTTGCAAATGACTTACACGTCAGCACCGGTCTTGTGCATTGCTCTCATCAACTGCCCAAGGCCAAATGTAGGATGAGAGCCTAAATAGAGGACCATTTGCCTAAATCGGTGTAAGCGTTTCGATTAGGTTTTGAGTCGGGAGTCGGCCAGTTGACAATCTTGCTGACTGCTTTGGAATCTTACAGAACACAAGCAGATCTGCCATTCAAACAGTTTGGGGCTTGCTGTAACTCCAAACATCTAATGATCTTGTATTGTGGTGGCTCTCGTTACTGAGGAGGTCATATCGACTGTGATCCAGTAGCGATATGACACAGAACGACGAAGGCTGGTTTCCGGACCTCGCGAATCAGCTCTGGATTGGACCTGTCCTAGCTATTCTTATAGTGTTACTGAGGTCGGCCATCACACATGCTTGGGACGCTTGGCAGGATGTTGACAAGCTGGAAGTTCCCGCAAAACCAGACAAAGCGTCACCCGGTGAACGCTCTGCCCTCCAGCCCCTGTTGGTACGAGTTTGCCGGACGTAACCCCGACATGGCATCACACGACTCGGCGATTAACCCCACATGCACTTTCAGGGCCAAAGAGAAAAGATATGTAAAGGTCCAGCTGGCACAGGCTGTCACTGCGCTGACCCTCCTCAATCCCAGTCTACACAGCCTGCAGCAGCTGCAGCTGCTCGCCTTCCAGGCAAAGTTTTGTATGGGTCCCAGAAGGGTACTGCGGCTTTATTTGCCAATCAGCTTGTAAGGCAAGCAGCCACCTTTGGTGTTGAGCTTCAAGCTGTGGACCTAGAAACCTATGAGGTTGAACAGCTCTGGAAGGAGCACTTGGTGTTGCTTGTACTCTCCACCTATGAGAATGGGTCTGCACCTGACTCAGCCAGGTATAAAAGCATGCTTGCAGCTGACATGAGCATGACATGCCTGGCCTTTTGCTGGAAGCAAATGAGCTTGTATTTGTTCTGAATCCGGCTTGATGGTACTGAGTCGCTTCAATGCAGCAAGGCTGCAGCTCTGTGGCACAGTCTGTTTGGCTAAACCATTAGGCATCAGATCACATGTATGCAAAGAGTGTGATGGTATTGCATCTGCCACTGACAATGTCTTTCCTTTTGCTGTGACATTTGCAACTTCAATCAGCGCATTCACAACCGCGCATGTCTTTGCAAGCTTGCAAGCATAGTTTTGGCTGTTTCTGATCCCACGCTGTTTTTTGAATGTGAACAGGTGGTTCTGTCAGTGGCTGGATGAGAGCTCCACCGACTTTCGAGTGGGAGCAGAGCCTCTTTCAAGCCTTTCTTTTGCTGTCTTTGGTTGTGGAAACAGTCTATACACAGACCACTTCAACACGGTACTTCTGTTGCACACTATCTTCTCCACAGTATGTTGTTGTTTACTGCGCACTGCATAGCATTAGGCAATTGCTTGAATATAAAGGTTGCTGCTGTGATCACGCATCCTGTCAATGGGATCTGACATTTCGCCACATTGCAGCCTTTCATGTGTCTTTGCAAGAGAGTTTGCATCAATCTGCCCCCCAGCCTAGCAACATATTATGTTGTGCTTCAGCAGAAGCATGTCCATGCTGTGCAATGCGATGTGCAGGTTGGCAAGACAGTCGACAGGCAGTTGTCTGCCATGGGTGGTCAGAAACTAGCACCCTTTGGATGTGGAGATGAGGATGGTGGTAAGGTGCAGGAGCAGTTCCAATCATGGGCTCAAGGCATACTTGAGGCTCAGAGCAAACAGACCAGCAATGATGCCTTTGTAGAGCCTGTGGACCCCATCATCACTCAGGAGGTCAGCTCCTGCAATTCCATAGATGTCTTACCTGCACTACACGCATGACTTTTGCTGTGAGCTCTCAACGGAATCACAACATGCCATAGCAGCCATGAAGCATCTTCATCTGTTGGCCCTGGAACTGCATTCCAAGCACAGCGCCAATGGCATGTTTGTTAGCTCTTTTGGTCTTCTTCAACGCAGGACACCACCTCAGATGGCTATGCAACCTCTGACGACGAAACCAGTTCAGAGTCAGGAGAGTCTCCTGCAGCTGCTGGTAGCGATGAGGAGGTTGACATGGAGGATCTGGGTGGCAGAGTTGTGTCTGGTAAAGCTGCCAGCACCAGTCAGGAAGCACCACAGCAGCCAGAGCCAGAGGCGACTGCTGCCAGGGAAATGCTGACTCCTGCCCTTAGAGCGAACCTGAGCAAACAAGGCTACAAGCTTATAGGTAGGTCTGGACCACTGCTGTGGACGCTTTGTCTGCTTCTGTTTGAGCTTGGTTGCGTTTGCATAGGCATTTGTTTTTGCTTTAAGTCCTGCTTCGTGTGCGCAATAACTACTTAAAAGCATCAGAGCAAATGTGCTGGATTGGACGAATTGACAGCTGCCACGGCTTTGTCCTGATGTAAACATCACAAATGGCAGAGATATCCTTGACTTGATCAACAACTTGCAAGGATGTAGAGATGTCATTGTTTTCAGAGCTAGTCCAGTGTCATGCTGGAAACAGTGTCGTACTGGAAACTTCAACCCAGGAATGCTGAAGGGTCACATTCGTCCATTGCTACATTGGGATGTCTAGCTGATGGGGAATAAGAAAAGTCACCATTTATAGAGAACAGCCTCTTCCACAGACAAAACCTAAATTCAGAAACGCTCATGCAACATACAGGTTCACACAGTGGGGTGAAGCTGTGCCGGTGGACTAAATCCATGCTGAGAGGGCGGGGCGGCTGCTACAAGCACAGCTTCTATGGCATTGAGTCCCACCGTTGCATGGAGACAACCCCCTCCCTAGCCTGTGCCAACAAGTGTGTCTTCTGTTGGCGCCACCATACCAACCCAGGTGAGACACTGCTTAGCTGCTTGCACCATCTGCATACATCTTCACTTACACCTTGCACACCGCCCAACGCACTGTGTTGACATGCATTTGCATTGACTTGAGCTGTTGCAGCTGTGTGGTATGGCATGTGTGCTATGGCATGTCTGCTGCATTCAGTGACTCATGTGGCATCACACGCATGGCAGCGTAGCTCTGCGTACCTCAACAAGCATTCAGACCTGCATTGTTAGCATCAGTGCATACCACAAGCCTCTGTTGCATAGCCATGCAGTTGTAGCATACTAATGAAGCAGGAAGTTCTCTGTCGGTATAATGCCATTTCATGCATGTAGCTGTCCTGCTGATACAGCTGCGATGGTCCTGTAGTTGGCAGAGAATGGCGCTGGAAGATGGATGACCCCTTGACCATTGTGCATGGTGCCATTGACAACCATGTGAAGATGATCAAGGAGTACAAGGGAGTGCCTGGTGTGCAAGCAGCACGCCTGCAAGAAGGCTATCAGGTGATGCTCTGTCCCTACCTCAGCCTTGTTGTCCTTGCTCATGACTGTCCCTGACAAGAACAGCTGTTCGGTTGCATTACCTGATGTACTGTCATGCCAACATGGCGTGCTAGCTTGGAAAGCGCTTGGTGCTCTGTTATGAAATGTGCAATTTGTTTTGTGCATTCTGCTGCATTGTGGTTGAATTTCAGTCACACATCCAGCTCAATATTGCTATACGGGTTTGGAAAAATGCAAACCCTTAGCGACAGAGCCCATCATGTATCTTCTTGGGTGTGCATCCTAGCAAGGACAGCCACACAGCAGCAGTCTGCACAGAACTAGTGCACGTCTGGTTTCAAGCATTGTGCTGCATGTACGGTGCTTTGCATTGTTTGCTGTGCAGCAACCCACATACACCCAGAAATTGTTACCAAACGAGTCATGGTTCTTGATCACAGTACTTAGCAATTGCTTCTGTCCAGCAACATGTGACTCCTGTCTGCCTCATTTGTGGCCCATCATAATCTCTGCGATTAATGAGAAACACCTGATATTAGGCCCCAAGTACTTGAGTTCAAATTTCTTTTTTGAAATGGACATTACTCTAAACATCATTTGTACGTCCCCAAGAGCAATGCCTCCTGGCATTGCAGGTAACGGCAGGGTCAACCTTGAGCTCTAGTATCTCGTGGTGCAGGTGCGGCATTGTGCGCTGTCTTTGGTTGGGGAGCCCATCATGTACCCCGAGATCAACGCCATCTTGAGGGAGCTGCATCAGCGCCGCATTTCCTCCTTCCTGGTCACCAACGCCCAGTTCCCTGACAGGATTCGTCACCTGGTGCCCATCACCCAGCTCTACGTTTCTGTAGACGCTGCCACTAGAGATACCCTCAAGGTTAGCCATTGCGCACGGCCACCATGTCATTATTACAATACTCACACGATTGACTTTGTCCCTGTGTCTTTGTGTAGTATTGACACATGTGACTCACAAAGAGGCCCACGGCATCACAGTGTTAGGTGCAGAACATGTTTACAGCAAAGATGATATGACATGGGAATGGCTTGAGCAGGACTGTCACACCTGTGTGTCACAACTGCAGTCATGGTAATGTCACCACACCTGCCCAGTCCACAGGCTGATTGCTTGCAAACGCACATCAGCTGCATGTGTAACATCACAGCAATTCAGTGACATCCGTGTGCAATCACAGCCTGCTAGAGCAAGTCCGGCATATCAATGAATTTACTTCTCCTGTCTTTAGGACTCATCAGGGGAGTCAACAGACAATATACCCAACCCAAGCGTTGGCACAGATTACGTCACATGCTTCAGAAAGGATATGAGTATGAAACTGGTACCGCCACACTTTTGGCGTTGAACAAACCTGGTTTTGGCAAAGTTCGTTGTGCAGGTCTTGTGAGCATGACATACAATCTTAGGTCTGATGGAAACATGCCGTTGTTGCAGGCAATTGACCGTCCGCTTTTCAAGGATTTCTGGGAGAGATTCCGGGAGTGCCTAATTCTGCTGAGAGACAAGCATCAGCGCACAGTCTACAGGCACGCTTTCAGCATCACAACTTGGCATCCTTCTCTGATGCATGCTAGCTGAATGCAATGCATGTCAGTGCTGCAGGGTGCACGCAAGATGACACACAAACATGCAATGTGTGAGTTGCACAAAGCAAGACAGGCTATCCTGTCTGCCAAGCTGTGCCCTGGCTAATGTCACATAACCTCACATAAGCCCATGTGCAACACATGCAACACATGTCTGGCCCCTGCTCTGCTGATTTCCCGGCTCGGCCATTGTGTGTATTCACTCCAGGTGCAATTGCCAGGCTGGCGTGGCGTATTCTGTGGCTTCCAGCTGTCCTGTTTGCGTTCAGCCCTGTTGATCAACCTGCGCATGCTTCTGTTTAGGCTGACGCTTGTGAAAGGCTGGAACATGGAGGAGATTGCCAACTACGCTGCCTTGCTAGACCTGGGCAAGCCCGACTTCATAGAGATCAAAGGTGTGACTTACTGTGGCAGCAGCGGAGCAAGCAGCCTGACCATGCAGAATGTCCCATACCATGCTGATGTGTGTGAGTTTGGAGAGGCTATTTGCAAGGCTCGTAACGGGGAGTATGGGCTGGCTTGTGAGCATGCGCACTCATGCTGCATTCTGCTGGCCAGGAAGGACCGGTTTTGGAAGGATGGAAGGTGGCACACATGGATTGATTATGACAAGTTTCAGGTACCGTTTGATGCAGTCTCATTGAACACAGCGTCTGAAGGAGCACTCAATGTGGACGCACGCATGCATGCATCCGTTCAGAAGACAAAGGCCTTGTGTTTGCAAGATGTATAAACAAGGATTAGCTCATCAGCATATCACAGGATGGCTGCTTGACCTGTACAAAGGAACACGTTTTTGATACTTTGCTTCATTCCTTCACGCTTTGTTCATTGTGCCAGTGGTTTGCAGACAAAAGACTGTTGGATGAAAGCAATGCATGAGAGTGCTCTGCAGCTGTGCACAGCTGCGTATGCAATGTTCAAGTACGCACCTACGCTATGTACTACATACATGTCTGCTTGCTTTTCTTGCCACTCATGCAGTTGTGGCTAAAGTCAAGTGTGCTTTGCAGGCCATGGTGGCCGCTGAAGAGTCCTTTGTCACCACAGACTATATGTTGCCGACTCCAGGTTGGGCAGTCTATGGCGCACATGAAGCAGGATTCGATCCTCAAGAGACTCGGTTCAAGAAGATCCGGAATCACCCTCAGAAGCAAGCTTTGCAAGCATGATCAGACAGCAATAAGTGCAAGGCAAGATGGCAATGTGACAGCAGAAGTGATCAGGCTATTGAGCAGTACAGTCCTGATTGAGTGTGAAAGTTTAGTACAAGTGAGTGTGCCAAGTTCACTTCTGGTCCAGAACAAACAGTGTATCGTCAGGGACTTTGTCCCTTGCCAAGTAGTATTACTTCAATTGACTTATGTTCTATGAATGGCTGTGATGTCGCAACGGACATGGTTGTGTAACCGTTACACCAGATGTCTCACACATCATCCACTCGGACGGCTTAGGACCCGTTTTGCCGAAGTTTGGACCTGTATGTTGTGCTGACACCTGGTCATGCAACTTTAAATATAGGTTTGCCACACTGATAACCAGCTAGCTGATGCTGTTATGACTTTGCGTGCGGCCACCGCTGATTAACAGCGGTTGGCCAGAGAGGGTGCACAAACATTTATATAGCATATTTGCATCTGCAGCCAAGACCGCACAAAAAGAGTGGCCTCCACACCGAATGCCTGTTTCAAAATTATGTCAAAAGACTTTACGCAAATGGGCATGCCACAGCCTTGTGCTACAGTGTCAGATTCAAGCAATCTGGCAGACATTGCTCAGGGAAATCTGCCAGTAGCATAGGCGCATACATAAGCATGAAAGTGAACTGCTGCATTTCAGGATAACTTGTTAGCCATAGCACCGGATGGGGTCATCACAACCTTTCTTTGCACTTTGAGCTTTGCCGAAGCGACCGCCTCGCTCAAGATACTGCTGATGATAGTCCTCAGCTGCTTTGAAACCCTTCACCTCTGCCATCTCTGTCACGATGGGATCCTGCAATCAGCAGGCGCAATCACTTTGAAGGACATCCAGGGAAGACTGTGTTGACAATGCTTCAGCTTGACTGCTTGCAAGGCCCTTTTGCTGACATGCTGTTGTGTGTTAGGCCGGATTGGTACCAAGCCAGGTAAGCAAGCAAAACAACCTCTGCAATTCCAGCCGGGGATTTACCTCATAAGAAGGTGCAGCTTCAGCCATAACTTCCTCAGCAATCTGTCTTTGCTCCTCTGTGTGGAAATAGAGCCCAGATCTGTACTGAGTCCCTGAGTCACCTCCCTGCTTGTTCAAGGATGTTGCGTCATGGTTCTCCAGGAAGACTTTTAGGAGCTGCTTGTAGTCTGTTTGCTTTGGGTCATACATGACCTGAGATAACAGCAATTGTCATTTGTATGCAAGCATGACTCATACTGGGAGGGCTGAAGCACAGCGCAGGCCTTGCATCCATTAAAGTGAAGCCTCCCGATGATGCTGTTGAAACAAATCTGACTGCACAAGTTTCTGATGGTTTGATTGTGAAACTGTGCTCATGAATGTCCACAAGTATGACTGCAAGGGCAGCATCAGTGACTCACAGATGCTACAGCACACAGGGACCATGCAAAGCTTCTACGATGTACAGCACACTGCAAGACATGAAGCAGACAAGGCCATGAAGCAAGAGCTTGCCTGCACAGCCTCTGCATGGCCCGTGGTTCCGGAGCACACTTCGTCATAAGTGGGGTCTGGCGTATCACCATTGGTGTAGCCAGCAGTGGTGCTGATTACCCCAGGAACCCTCTGGAACGCTAGCTCTGGCCCCCAAAAGCATCCAGCAGCAAAGGTAGCTTGCTCTAACGTAGAAGGCTGCAGCACAAAGTATCCTGGCATGCACAAACTGTTACTCTGCCTTGCAGCTGGTGCCTTTTAACAAAACACAGCCCGATGCAATGAGATGTTTGAAGGAATTGTGGCACGCGACTGAGCACATGACCATGCAGTATGCACAGACAAGTACATTTATGTTCTGTATGTTAGTTGCATGTGCAGCGTGGCAAAATACCTTTTGAAGCTTAATCAGCTCGACCTCAAAGTTCAGATCCTTTCCTGCCAGTGCATGGTTGGCATCAATGACAACATGGTCATCTGTAACTTCAGCAACAGTGGCTTGCAGACCATTGGACAGCTGCACCTCCACACCTTCATGCAGCTCTGGAGGAGCGTCGGCTGTAGGGATCTTGGCTGTCATATCTTCCCTCCATTCGCCTGATTGACACACACAACATGCTGATGACCAAAGGTGTTTCTGTTGCAGGACAAGTGGAGAGCATAGCGCAATGCTGAGACCCTGGGCTGATTGCCAATAGGCTCTCATCGCACATAGCTGTGCGCAACATATTAACAACCCTTTATTATGGAGTGATCAATGCAGCAGCAAGGGCGGCCATTTGTTGCTGATCCAACGCAAGGCTCGAGACATTCGTGCATCTTGTGTGGACAGCAATGCACAGCATGTTTCTGTAAGACAACAATATCCACAGCTTATGCAAGAACACCAGCAGGGCATTTAGGTGTAAGTGTATTGACCATATGCCCTGGTTGCAGGTACAAGCTGTTTGCGGCTCTCTCCCTCGGCCAATCCCAGCACAGCATCATCAAAGCCAGGAATCACTTTGCCACCTCCAATCTCAAACTCCAGCGGTTCCCTCTCCAAACTGCTGTCAAATACTGAACCATCTTCTAGTGTGCCTGTATAGTGCACCTGTCCAAAGGCAAGAGCATCAGATACCTTGTATCAATTGAGCAAGGCTGCAACATCGTAAGTTGGAGGCTTTTTTGCAATGTTCGACTGTGTAGCCCTGATTACCTGAACGAAATCTCCTGTTTCTGCATGCTGTGTTTCAACGGCAGTCTGGACCGCGAAACACCTTTGCAAAGCGGGGCTTGCAGCGCGGAGCCTCTTGCGCCAGCTGGTAGGAGCTACTTGAGTGCCGCACAGGCAGCACCTGGCCGAGCTTGTCAAGACGCCGCTGACGGAGGACTGCGCATGCGGTCTGCACGCAGACGCGCCGTAAGTGTGCACAGGTCGATAAGCTGCGCGGACGACACTGTATCAAGAGAGCAACAACAGTGGATGGACAACTTGCAGTTTGCTTACCTAGTCGCCGCGTGATGTATTTTTGGCGTAAAGTCAAGCCTATTGGCAAAACACTTCAGAGCACCACCCCTTGTTAATAAGGTGCGGCTTATAGCACTCATACGGTTGTACTGTGAACTGTCTTCCTGGTCACAGATTGAAGTGCAGCACTATAGGGTGAATACAGGTATCGACACAGATTCCCGAGAAAGCCAAACGGGCCTGACACAGCATGCTCCGAAACGGCTAGCCTTCACGTGGAACACGTGCTGACTTTTCTTCCGCTCCGAAACCTGTCGCTAGGTTATGGCATGCAAGACCTACAACTTGGTCAACATCTTCCGGAACGGCTTGCCCAGCGACCGACGACAGTGTCAGCACCTATATCCATCACGCAGGTCCCCAATCACTTTCAACGCTGATTCAGCAGCTTGATTTCGTGTCCGTGCCGTAGCTGTCGACACAGCTGTGCATCGAGGACTTTCTCCTTTTTACCTGCCGTGTGCATCTGGTCTGGCACGCAGCTCCAGACTTCCCTTTTTGCAAACTCACGCTGTTACGTCTTATCAACGCTTGCATCTATCGACAAAGAAGTTTTTTCTGGCGAACTGGTCAGGATCTGCGAGCAACTGTACAGCACTGCACGGCACCGCACAGTGACTGGCAGTGACTAAGTCCCTGCCACAGGCATGAGCACTGCGGCACTCGGCAGGAGTCTGGTCAAAGCGTGGCGAGGTTATGAGCATTCGTTGCGGACCAGACCACTGCAGACTCAGATGGTCACCAGCACTAAATTGTGGTATGTCCTGCATGCAGATCAGCTCTAACATGTCTTGATTTGATCTGTCAATGCTGACTGCATTCTGCTCATGCCATAGGGGCTTGGGAGATCTGTTTGCTCAGAGGATTGATGGGAAACATGTATGCTGCGCCAGAATTGTCAGTGCAGCAGCTGTCACGCTGCTGCAGCAAGACTTATAGGCATTTGTCTGTGGATGCAGAACCATGACAAGTTACGCACGCTATCAACAGCAGCATATGGTGGCACAGTCATAGGTGAGAGCAGCTTTCCTCATGTGACTGCACATGTGATGGCATTTTTGCATGACCACCTGTGTTGACCTAAGAGTGTACATGCAGGTCCCATAGGACATTACTTCTATATGGGCATGGACAAAGTTGTGACACGCTATCTCAAGATAGGGACTGTTGGGTTTGTCCTGGCCAAAGTGCTGGGAGATGAGCTGCTGTTTGGGCCTGTTCATGTGGCAGGCTACTTTGCCTGGATGACGCTTGCTGAAGGAGGGTCATTGCAGGTACGTCGTACAGCAATGTTTTTTTATTTAATCCAGCATTCACCTGGCACAAGGGGTCAGCTGCAATGCCAAGAGGGTAGGCAACAGTTGGGTAGTGTAGTGTGCCAGTCTGTCTGTATGAGAAAGAGCTTGCTGCACCTATGTTGATGCCATGCTTTGTTTGCTCTCAGGACATCTCCAGGCACACAGCTTGCACAGGAAGCTCCTACTATATGAGCAGATTTCCCCATATAGCAGGAAAAAGTGGTTGCGCAATTCTTTGCCCGAAGGGCATGTCACTTCTGCAAATGCTCTCCATTGGAGATGGCACTGTGCATGGTGTCTCTGCAGGATGTGAAGCATCGAATACAACAAGACTTCATCCCCACATTCATGGCAGAGTGCCTTTACTGGCCCTTCATCCAAGGGGTCAACTTCTGGAAGGTTCCTGTCAAGCATCAGCTGCTAGTGGTCAACACAGCTTGTCTGGCAGACAGCACTTTCCTTAGCTGGTGAGAGGCAGAAGATGCAAGTTGCTTGCACAAGCACCTGTCAATGCTGATCAGTGGCATTGCTTGCAGCACTGAAATCGCATGTACTTGGTGTTGACCTCCTTCTGTGTGCTGTCCTGGCTTGGCATGATGCTTCGCCCATCACCGACTGAGGTGTTCGCAAGGCTGCACAGTCATGACCAGTGCCACACCACTTGTCTTTGATGACATTGCCTGAGCGGTCCTGGCCATACCTGTGAAAGCCATGGAAAGTCAGGGTGTCACCAGCTGTTGTTTGCTTAGTTTATATTCATGCAATTTGGAGGCATACAGTGTTGCACAGTCCCTCTGGGATACGCAATTCATGTGGCTCTGCAGATCGTTGCATCCTTGAAATTGTGCTATTGGATTCAAAATGTCGACACACACGTCAGCATGGATCTGCTCATGCCATGGGCTGATGTTATGCTGATGTTATGATGTCATGCCCTGGGCTGATGTTATGCTGTGCTGAAGTAATGTTACTGCTCTTGTGTGCAGGGCAAAGGCCCAGGATGACTGGACAAAGGACTTGCCACTGCCAAGCTTCATGAAGGGCCATGGTAAACGTGCAATGGACCAGACTGCAGTTGATGATGCTGGCAGCATTGCTCCCAGCTAGCAGGCGTATGGGTACACTACAATCTGTGAATTTGTGGGCAGGTCACACTCTCATGTGCGTTTGATCAAGGTGAATAGCAGCGCGACAACATATTTGTGAATGCCTGCTGCTCTATTAGAGTAGTAGCCATGTCAGAGTAACAAGATTGCTACCAGTCATGCAAGGTATATGATCAATTTGTATGCCCCCACATCCGCATCAAAAATTCGGGTCCCCAAATGTTGTTGATGGTCTTAAGCCAGTTGTCTACTGCATGGTCTTCCTGTTAACCTCCGCTAAGGGAAACAGCACAGGCTTTAGCAGCACCAAAAATAGCGACAGCAGCATGAAGACGGATGCAAGATTGCCAGAGCATGCATGTGCTCAGCAGGCTGCCTGCCTTCACCACTTAGTCACCACAGGTGCTGCGGTTGACCCACCTGCAGAATTCTGCCAGGCTCTCATGTTGCTGAACTACAGATGTGCTTCTGCACAAACTGCTTTTGTTCATAGCCACCTCTGAGAATCAGTATCCATGGCCCGCAATGCATCAAATATCCTTGCAAGCAGTCTTTATTCCGCAAAGCACCCATGCATGCTTCCTGGCGTGTGATGCAGTCATGCAGGCACATAAGCAGCCTCAATTTGGTTTGCTTACACTGATGCTGAACAGAGCAGTTGTAGACACTACAGAGTAAACCTTCCAGTAGTAGCTACATACCTCAAATGCACCATGAAATTGCAGTCAATGCAGCATGACTGCAAGCCCCTGCAAGTTTCAATGCAGCTGTGACCTTGTCGACTCCTGGCGCTTGTGTCGTCTGCTGACACACTTGGTGCTTGTTCACATGTTACACAAAATGCGGTCGCCACGTAAGTTAAGCTAGTCCAGTCAAGATGGTGCAGAGGAAGCTAATCGCATGGCAGCAGTTCAGCAAATCTTGATCCAGCCCCTTGCAGCCTCAAGATCTCCACTACACTATGCAGTGCCCATTCATTTAGGCTTCTTTGGACGTCAAGGCTGCACTGGTAACAACACAAGTTTACGATGACAGCACTTGCACAGCATTGCAGCTGACCCAAAACTAGCTTCAGACACACCTAGTAGGTAAGTGTCTATGGCTAGCACACCTGTAATGGCTATCATTATTGCAGGTGGTATTATAGCTACTTTACAAACTTTCAGATGAGGAGTTGACAATTAGTTTGCACATTGTATGCAAACTGTTTTGTTAATTGCCAATGTTCACTATCTGCTCCGCCAAAAATAGTTTTGCACGGTTCTGTAGACGTATGCTCTTATCAGCATTGTACAGTCGCAGTCAGCAATCAAGTCTTGATTGAGTGGCCTTTATCAACTTTTGAAAGTTGTACTCAGGTTACCATACTGTCAATAGCATTTAGAACTTATGAGTGCATATTCCAAGTCACAAGGCAATACAGAACGCAGCACCAGAAGAGTCACAGCAACTAACAATATTCAGACAAGCAACTAGCTGAACTGAGGTGATCAAACATCTGACTGTCATGACAGCCAACATCACTGAACTAGTGTAAATGATTTCTACAGGTAACACTAACAGATTGCAAATCTCTGTTGCGCTTATAGTGCAAAGCAGCGTCCACTGACGCTTGACACGCCTGCTGCAGCTGTCACACGCCTGCCTGATGCTCCCAAACCACCACGGCATGGCTTCCTCATTACCAAAGCTTTGCTGGCTGTCTGAGGCAACCTCTGGCCAATGGTGTACTCCTGGGAAAGCACAGATGGCACAGCAGCAGATCTGGCAACCCGTGCCATGGCCCCCCTGCCAGCACACAAACTTGGCTGATATCTGGGAACTTGCAAATGGGGATCACACAGCTCACTGTCACAGCTGTGGGTGGCGATGCTGGTAACTTCCGTGTTAGTATGCATTTGCTAGTCAACAGCAGCCATGCTGGCTCATGCAACATCACATGCATTAGAGACAATTTCCCTGGTGTGCATGGTATCAGCTGACGCACCTTACGGCACCATGTCACTCTAATTCGATTCAATGGCTCAACTGACCTGGATATGTTGGGGCTGTAGCTGGCTGTGGCCCTGCCCTGAAGGGAGCCGTACCCCTCCTCCCCGGGGTTCTTCTTGTCAGGACTGTCACGCAGGCTCTCACGAGCTGTGATAGGCGCACCCGCCTATTCATTACCCAAAGTGCGAGTTAAAGCAGCAAATCTTGAGGAAAATGTGTGTACTGGGTGCATGACTGTGGCGCACCCGGCGCTCCTTGCAAGCATGCAAACATGGTGCTGATGATGAATTGTCCACTTGCCTACTGCATGGTGTCAGTGGCCATGGTCTCATCTGTTGCAGCCAACCGATGTGCCTGGTTGGGCAACATCCAGTATCATATGTGCTTTAGCTGTGTTGCCTATTGCAGTGAGCATGCACAGAGCAGCCCCAAGTGTGATGCTGTTACTGGTAGGGCTTGGCCTGTGGATGATTGCAACATGCTGAAGCTGGTGCCCAGTGCTTGCTGATCAGCAGCTTTTGAACAGTGTTTTCATCATCATGAAAGCAGGTGCTGGCAATGCTGAGTTGGGCTTACCCCTGGGTTCTTCTTCCAGATGCTGTAGTTCAGGGCATTTGCAAATGCCAGCCATGCCAGGTAGGGAATGAGGATTTTGCCAGCAAAGGCATCCACCTTGTAGAATTCTCTCGCTGTGACAGATGCCAGTGCCAATGTGGCTGCATCAGGTCCAACAGTAACTGTCAGCTTAAAAAAGATGCAGACAGAGAAAGAATTGAGCCATAAACATAATCAACAGTCTTTGAGACCAAGGTAACCTGGAGTCAAACAACTGAGACTGGCTGACACCAGCACAAGCGACCACACGACTCAACACGTGATGGCCTGCCAAACATCCAGCGGCAGACAACAGCTGCAACTTACTCAGGTTGACAATCTGTCCCTGTCCAAGCTTCTTCCTGAGGAAGAAAGTGACAGGCCAGGCCAGGTTGAAGGCAAGTTGCAGCCCATAGAATGTCAGTGGCCTCTTCTGAGCCTCAAGACCGCCCTGCTTCCAGACCAGGTATGAAGCATATCCCATCACGCAGTAGAACACTGACCATAGCTGGCCAAACAGAGGTGCCGGGGGAGTCCAGCTTGGCTTATCTAGAGTAGGATACCTGGGTGCAGACCAGCTTAATAAGCGGGAATAGCAAGCACCGAGCCAGAAGAGCAGTCAGGGGTGGGCCATTGCACGAAAGAACACGGCCTCACCACTCAATGGTAGCCTTGGCCTGCAGCGATCCTATCACTGACCCGAGGGCCAGTGGAATACCCACAGCTATGGCCTACAGTGGCAGGAAACTCAGTGTGCGACATGAAAGGCGACTATAAGCACGTGCCGTGAGGAAAAGCGCGGTCCCTGTGTGAAAAGCTCCGGATTGATTTAACAACTTTACAAGTAAGCAACTTCACGGCAGCGCTGTGATCATGCTCACCTTTGGCCAAGTTATTTGGTGTATTAGAGAAGATAGCGTCGAGCCCATGTTGATTTAGGTATCTCTGCGTCGATACGAGCGTGCTGCGCCAGTGCAGGCTTTGGAAGCAAAAGCTTTGCTCCGAGATGGAGGTACAATCCGAGATGACAGCTGCCGGGTAGCCCTTTAAATTGAGTCCCCACATGCCTGTTCTGGACCCCGTATTCCCAGTGCCAGACAATCACAGCCTCTCACACATGCAAAGCGCACAAGCATGATAGCAACAGCAGAATGCATTTGTATGATTGACCAGCTGCTGATCTACGCAATTGCTGCAGTTTGCACAGGTCGCTTCAAGCGCAAAACAGCTCTGCTTCAAGGCAGGCCTTCTGCAGAAATCATGGTACCATAAGAGCTCAGACAAAGCGGGCAAAAGGTGTGATAGCATCAGATGGTTGTTCTTGCAAGAAAGTCCCCGAAGGTCCACTGGCATACAGTGTTTGTTTATTTCGCCATAGTCTTTGGTATCAAAATGGGGCAGTTGCTACTCGCCCCCGCCCCAGTGGCTGCTGAGTCATTTGAGTCAGTCATCTAGAAGCGTTTGACCGTGTGCGCTAGCTGGTAAGGATCGCTGCTCAAGAGCGTCAAGCTACTGGGGTATCCTCCTGACATCTCTGTGAGTTTGACATCGTGATGCATAGAGCCCTTCAGAACCAGAGGGTGTCAGCACTTCTGCTGTCACACGGCAGACAGCTGATCGAGAGTCAGTCCTGCCAAACTCATAACGCGCTGGCCGCACAGGCGTTGCCTGTCTTGGCTGCGGCATTCCACACATCGGCCATCACATTTGCTGGCTTCTCTCCCTCCCTGAATACACCTGTTGATTCCAGCTTTCTGCAAAGAAGGCTTCCGCCAAATAACTATGGTGTCAGGTAGTGCAATGCCTTCTTTGGCGTTGCAACAGGTCTGAATGTGAAGCAACTGATCAAGTCTATGCAAACTCTGTGCAGGATTGTGCCTGAAAAGACAGCCTTTGTCGTGGAACGCTTTGGCAAATTCAACAAAACCTTGAGCCCGGGCATTCATTTACTGATCCCATTTGTGAGCTACCAACGCCATTGTAACAAAGCGGTCTCCAAATGAGGCAGCAGCGTGAGTCAAGCCAGTGCTTTCATATCTGCAGGTTGACCGAATAGCATATGTTCACTCTCTCAAAGAGATGGCAATCCCCATACCAAACCAGAGTGCTATCACTAAAGACAATGTTAGCCTCATGATAGATGGTGTTCTGTATGTCAAGGTAGGACACACAACCCAAAAGACTTCAGCAAGCATTTCCTGAACCAGATGTGCCCAGTGCCACGGCATGAACAGCTTATTGCATTGCTTTACGCCGCATTCCGTTGCATTGCTTTGCATACGCATAGCATATTGCCCTTTGAGCACAGCATTTCTGCCCAGGATCCGTTGTCACGGTCATCAAATTCTTCTCTCTCCCTTTCTCTCTCAAGTGCCTGAGAGCAATGCAGCTCAATAGTTCCATATGTCCTCACTCATGACTTGCCTGAATTAGGTTGTGGATGCAAAGAAGGCATCATATGGAGTTGAGAATGCAACCTATGCAGTCGTACAGCTCGCACAGACCACTATGCGCAGTGAGCTGGGTAAGATTACTCTGGACAAGACATTTGAGGAGCGAGCAACGCTCAACCTGAATATTGTTGAGTCCATCAGGTTTGTCAGCATCTTGCATAGTGCATCCCAACATGTTCTTGGCAGCTTTTTCATTTGGTCCTGCATGGCCTCGGCAACCAATGTGGGCCAAGCAATGCACACCTACAGAGCTTCATGGTCATCATGCCCAATTCTTCTGTGTGACATGCTGATCCTGCCATGAGACAGGCTCTGTGGAGCGGCTGGCAACCCATACCTGGTGTCTGAACCCTGGAGAGCGCTGGCATGCTAGTAGAAACACACAACAGATTGTTTGCAATCAGCCTCAAGCTGCAATCAGCGTGTCTGAGTACCCTGACTATATCTGCTGGTGCTTGCTAGGGAAGCAGCAGCTGATTGGGGGCTGCAATGCATGAGATACGAGATCAGGGATATCTCTCCGCCTGCTGGTGTGCGGTCTGCTATGGAGCTGCAGGTGCAGTCTGACCATGCAGGCCTCAGCAGTTGCATTGCATTCGTGGCAGTAGAATGCAGCTTTGACAACTGCCATGTTGTGTAAGTAAAGCAAGCTCCTCAGGACAGCATGCTGCCTTTTGTCTCACTACCTGGTGTAAGATCTTCTTGTGTCCCACTGTGTTCCTGCAGTGCAACCCTACCAGCATTCTGTTGCAATCAGTTCTGCATTGCTCGGCACACTTTGCTCAGCAGGAGGTACTAAGCCAGCATTATGAGCTGGGCCAATGAACCATGCGCTCAGTGTATGGGTTCCATATACGACTCTGAGCTGCTGCATCAGGCTGAAGCTGAGAGACGGAAGCGAGCCCAGATTCTGGAGTCAGAGGGAGACCGCCAGTCCAAGATCAATGTAGCAGAAGGAGACAAGGCGCAGGTCATACTCTCGTCAGAAGCAGCCAAGCAGGACGCTATCAACAGAGCCACAGGTATACCCTTGTGGCTACCATTGACCTCCTCCACTTGTTTCATGCTCTGATATCAAGCCATGGTCCTGTGCTATCATTCGTTCAGTTCACTCATTGAGTATGTGTCTTCCCCTAGGGTCAGGTATGTACATTCCTGAGTAGCTCCCTGTGTAAGTTCCTATTTTGGCTCTTCACAGCTAGCTCAAAGAGGGACTGCAATTGCAGCTTGCTTTGTGCTAAGATAGCAATTTTGGATGTGCCTCAGCTGTGCGGGTAGATTGGTGGTATGCTGTCAGAAGTGTGCTTCATTTTACTTGGTGTGTGCTTGGTGGTGGTACAGTCTTTTGGAGATATTACTGTTCACAGTGTCTGCATGCTTGTTGCTACGGCTGCACATAACCGTTTTGTCTGGACGTGGCAGGAGAGGCAGAGGCCATCTTCCTGAAAGCTGAAGCCACTGGAAGAGGCTTGGAGATGATATCTTCAGCCATCCAGTAAGCTCTTTCTTTTCTCTGGCAAAGTTGGCTGCATGTAGCTGCAGTCTGTGAGATACATCACAGTGGTGCATGCATCACTAGAGGGCTGTGTGTTGCTTTGCTATGAGACAAGAGGAGCATGCAGTTCATTGATGGAGTGATTTTGCTTGTTTTTCTGCACCTCAGAGCTTTGGCTCTGCATCTAGCACAGAACATGAAATAAGCTCTTGTTAGCGCTAAAGGCATTGCACAGCAAGCACAGAGTCATTTGGCTGCAGTCTTGCGCTACGGCAACTTGCAGTGCAGTCATGCGCTATTCGCCTGCAAGGCAAATGACTGAGGCACTATCTAGGACCGCCAGCGTCTCAATCAGCTCACAAAGATTTCATGTCTCTACCTTTGCAAGCAGGACCACTGTGTTGAGAAATTATGTCTTGTCTGCGCAGAGCTGACGGCGGCAATGAGGCAGCCAGCATGCGCATTCCAGAGCAGTATCTGAATGCCTTTGGCAGCATTGCTAAGGCAGGTACAACCCTGATGCTGCCAGCCAACAGCAACGACCCAGCTTCAATGGTGGCCCAGGCCCTGTCCATCTACAACAATGTCAGCAAGACACCTTTAGCAAATCCAAGGTAGGACGTCTTTTCTTCGTTCCGGTTGTTTTTGGTCCACGTCTGTATGTTGCTTGTCGTGTTTATGCTGTAGATGCACTCAGATTGGGCAAGTCATTACGCCATAGGATGCTTCATTGCACAGCAACAGCTGTCGTGTTCATGCTGTAGATGCACTCAGATTCTGCAAGTCATCAGGCTGTAGGATGCACAGCATGAGCTGCCCAACAGTGCTAAATGAGTCTGGTCTAGGTGGTGATTAGCTTGCGGCATGTCGGATTGTGCTGCACCCTACTGCAATGCAACTAGACTATATGATTGTAGGTGTGGCTCCTCTTCAGCTGCATGCCCTCAAAAATGCTACTGTCAATGGTAAGGACACTTACAAGCGTGTTGTCTGCTATGCAGAGGTGATGGGCCAAGTAGCACATCTGGTGGGTCCAGACGGAGCAAGCCAGCTGCTCAGAATCAAGATGCTTCTGGTTCCCTTACATCACCAAATGAGGCTCCTCAGCAACCCACTGCATTTTCAAAGAGGAGCCTGTCGAACCCTGACAACCTTCAGCAACCAAGCCCATTGTTCAGCTTGCAAAAGCAATACAGCTAAAACTATGACTCATGTTGAAACCAGACATATATCAGGTACGGCTGCCCTTATGGCTTGACGGTAGGATCTTACACCCACATATCAGATGAAGTGGCGGAGAGACAGTCACAGCTTGACAGTGTTAGTTGTACTGCATCTAGTATTTAAGGCGGCTGTGCTGAAACAGTAATACTGATGTTCAAGACTCATACGTAAATCGACCGAAAGTCTCAGCATAGGCTCACTTGATGCACATGAGCCGCAGCTAGTCACGCAACAACTGTCTAGCCAAGTCCTCCGACCTTCAAGCACCATCACACATGTACAAATACATATGGCAGAAGCAGGGATATTGTGTCTGCGATGCCCTGGCACAGTGGTAATGCATTTGTGCTGCAATGACCTTTAAGACAGCAGGAAGAGAACAGCTCGCAAACCTTGCATATGTGCAGGCCAGTCAACAAAACTCTTGTCATTTTGACAGCAAACTATTACAAGTACAGAGCAAACTCAACAGCAAAAGCTCAATCAAGTGCAAATATCAGCACGTCAGATATAGTACAGTCATCAGCCTCAAAATGAAAGAGTACACTGCTGGACTCAAGTCTAACTAACATCAAATGGATCGTACAGGCGCATGCCATCTCATTGTATGCTGACTAATATACACAGAATGCTGCTTGTGCATCCCTATGGTCTTGCACACCTGCCAATTCAAAAGTCCTGCAGTCTTTTGCACTAAAGGAACTGTGTTGCGTTGCATCACCATGGGCGGTCCAGCGTCAGAGTCTTAGCATATGGAGCTGGCTCTGGCTCTTCTTCAACCTCCAACTCTGTTCCTGCCTGCAGAAGAACAACAGCGATGTTACTACTGCAGTCAAACAACAAACACAAAATATGCAACTGTCAGCCGAGCGACTCACATTCCTCTGTATCTGTGCACACGAAGCACGTGAGTATGCAATCAATGCCATGCATCAGCAGACTAAAGACCAAGCAGCAGTCCAAGCTGCCGCAGCTGCCACAGCCAGAGTAAAGGAAAGTGGTGCAGCATGCAGCCCTGCAGACTTTTGTGTGACACTGTACATTGTCACAGTAAAGTCTGACAACGTACTGACAGCAATACTTGTAGCTACCATCCTTTCACCAGCAGGAACACTGCTGGTTACTCTTGGCTGGGGAAACACGAGAGCTCCTCGTGAGTAGCAACTATGCTGTTGGAGTAGCAACAAAGGCTGAAACAAGAATGCAGGGGGTCCTCACCCTAGGGTCTACTCTGTCTTCCAGTTGAAACAGCTGCTTGAGGTTGACAAGAGAGAGCTCCTCTAGCTGGCGCACAACCAAGTCTGCAGCTGTCAGTTCATACAAGGGGTTGCGGCCTGCCACAACCACACATGCCATACCACACTCCCTTGCAGCCTCAACACTCTGCAGGGACACACTTGGCTGAGGAAACATGAAGCAAGTTGTTGATGCAGGTTGAGTATAGCTGGAATAATGCTCACTCAGGACCATGACAGGCACAAACAAGAGGCTGACCCTCACATACAAGATTTAAGCAGGTCCAGTCCAGCAACAACTCAGCATAGCAACTAAGTGGTAGTTAACAGTTGACGACCATATGACTTCAACACACAGTTGACAATCATATGACTTGAAGACACAGACAAGACCTGAACGACACATTGTCTTGAAAGATGCAATGATGTACCTGGTTTGAATTGCCTATGACTACACAACGAACAGGAGGCCTTTGCAGCTTTTGCGCTGCCAGCAGGTAGGCTTCCGGGTCAGGCCTGCCTCTGTACACGTCCTCTGCTGTCACTACAGCCTCCAGCGCAGGCCACAAGCCAGTGGTCTCCAAAACGGGCTGAACACGAGCTTCAGGAGCTGAACAGGCTACTGCTACTGGTACCTGTGTATCAGCATTTCAACAACTTTTGTTGTGACATCTCCATGACATCTCTGTGGCGAGCTTGCAATAAGAAAAAGCTGGTGACAAGGACTTTCAACACACAGCATCAGCCTGCTCACATTTGGTTAGCAGGCTAAGGGTACTGCACCAACGAATTCAATGTAACCGCATACTGCAGCTTGTATGCATTGGCACGGCGTGCTCCATGAATGCTGCAGGGGGGGTAACAAACTGAATAGATGAGCAGTACTGGAATATACCTGATGTTTGCCTAGGACCTCAATGAGATGTCTGACACCAGAAGGTATGAGCGGTGTTCTGTCCCCCAACAGCTGCCTGTAGATTTCTTCCTTCCTGGCTGTAAGCCGTCGCACCTCCATGGGGTTGCGTGACCAGCAGAACACCTCTTGAATTGCCTGCAACTTTGGTACTGACATCAGCCAGGACTTGCTGACAACTTCGCCCACAAAACAATGCAAGCAAGACCTGTGGCGCATTCTTCTGATTGCTTGAAATGGTACAATCTTAAAGAGCAGCACCTGTTCGCTCTTCATGCCTTCTGCTCTTTTGAGCGCCCAGTGTAGAGGTCTGGGTTTTGCCTCCTCTTCTCCTAGCATCTCCCAGGCTTTGCTGTGCAGATCAGAAGTATCTTCTACCAAAACACCCTCATACTCCATTATGACACCAAACCAGCCCGTTCCTAGTCTGTGCAGCCTTTGAAGAGGGTTGTGCAAGGATGGATCATCAGCTACGTTCTCAACTGCTCTAGGAAGGGGCTTCAGTGATATAGCAACATCGTTGACACTCTCTGGCACGCTGGCTGGTACAGCAAAGCAAATTATTTCATGGCGGCGGGAGAGCAATTTTGTGCCGGTCAATTGATGTAGCTTGGAGCCTGATAAAGCTGAAGTAAGTCTGACATGAGGATAAGCACCAGCGAGTGTTGCGAAAGGCTGACAAACGGCAGGTCTGCCGGTACTTGTTGCCTGAATTGGAGCAACACCGCCAGCCAAGGACCTAGTAAAAGAGGCCTGCATGGACGTTGGCTACAGAAAGCACTGACCAGTTATCACGAGTTTTACACAAATGTTCAACAATGTCAAACAAGAACTAGACAGCTGGACACTACGACGAGTCAGGTCACAAAAACGTATCCGGCAGAAGTCAGACTCTAGATGCGTGGATTGAGTGCCCTGGACTTTGGAAGGCACACTTCGCTGCTCAAGAGCTCTTAGAAGTTGCTGTCCACGCACTGCCACGCTCTTACGTTAGCTTACACCGTCAGATCAAGATTACGAGTGATTCCGGCGTAGGACACTGAGTAATGCTACCTGACGTAATGGTCAATGCATGCAACTTGCCGTGAGCAACTTTCGGAAATACTTACGATACACAACTCCCGCAGAGATCGCTGCTCAAGGTGAGAAATGATGTCAGCTCTCTCAAAGAGTTCTTGTTGCACGTTTGTTGTGGGTGTCGGCAGTCTGCGCAAGGGTAGAAGTGCCTTGCCCACCGCTCGCTCTGGTGCGGTGTCGCGCATGTTGTTGATGTCTTGGCTACATGTATTGTGTCGTCGCTCGTCACAACTGAAAATACCAAGGTCTGTAAGCTTCTTCAGCAAGGTCCAACTGTTAGACTGCCAAAGCATGTATACGCATGCAGGACTGCGTTCACGCCCTGAGTACACCACGACGGCATTTGAGAAAGGCATCACACTTTACACTGCTGGTACACCAAATGGCTGGAAAGCCAACATGATTGTCGAAGAGCTGAAAGTTCCGTACAAGCTGCACGCGATCAGCCTTTCTGACAATGAGCAAAAGCAGGAGTGGTTTGAAAAGATCAATCCCAACGGCCGCATTCCCGCAATTGGTAAGAGCTTACAAGCTCACGATAGCAACTGCCGGCGAATGTTTGAGCATTCCCCTCAAGTACTGGTATCTGTACATGCAGTTGACCATGATGAGGGTGATTTGCCTGTCTTTGAGTCTGGCGCCATCATGATTCACTTAGCAGAAAAGGACCCCCAGGGCACCTTCCTACCTAAGGACATTAGAAAAAAGGCTGAGGTCATCTCATGGCTTATGTTCCAAATGGTAAAGACTATCATCTCATGTTTGACGCCTCTATTGACATAGCATAGTCTCAAACGAGCAAACAAGTGCTGCTATTATCACTATCAGGTCATGCTGCTGTAGTGCTGCTCTACATGTGAAGGCCTGGTTCCTGTTTGCAGGGCGGAATTGGTCCCATGCAAGGTCAAGCAAACCACTTTGTGCGGTACGCACCAGAGCAGATTGAGTATGGCATCAAGCGGTATACAAATGAGACAAAGAGGCTGTATGGCTGTATTGAGAAGCACCTAGCCTCAGGCAAGGACTGGCTGGCAGCAGACCAGTACACCATTGCTGACATGGCCAACTACGCTTGGATTGCATGGCATGACTGGGCAGGTGAGCCGCAAGCTGACACCAATGCATCAGGCACTTACAACCTGAAGCCTATGCAACATTGGGCATTCTGCTGCAGCATGCAATGCAACAATTGCTGCATTCAATAATGGCACTGTATGCCTCCTTTGCAATCTGGCACTGTGTTGTAGTCGTTGCTGCAGTTTTGAGGTGGCTCTTTTTTCAGAAGCTTGCAATTTGCACTACTTGTGTCAACATGCATAATGAGTTTTACACGCCTGCCTGGTTTCAAACATCACAGCCGGGCACCATTGAATATTTCACACAGGCGTCCAAATTGATGATATGCCACACATTCAGAAGTGGATGAAGCGCATTGAAGAGAGGCCTGCCATCCAGAAGGCCATGGACATACCAGATAAGAGTTTTGTGAAGCAATACCAAAATGACCCCAAGAAGAAGCAAGAGATGATTGATGGGGCCAAGAAGTTCATGGGCAGTCAGAAGTAGACTCATCTACAGTGGGTGTTATGTAGCAGGTTTTTGGTCCTGAGGCAAGTGTAATGTGAGCCATCAGATGTCATGACTACTGGAAGTTGGATTGGAGCAGCACTTCATGACTTCAGTCCTCCACTTTGCTTGACATACACTTTGTGAGGAATCTTCTTGATGGCATATTTGCCATTGCAGTTAGAGTTGCAGTGAGGTGGATTCCAACTGGTAGCCTTGTATTCGTTGGGCACAATTACAAACTCGTTTTCAGCAGTACTGTCATAGTCTTGAAGGCTGCTCATTGCAAGGGTGTGTGTCGGTGTGCATAGTGAATACATGAAGCCTTCCAATCATGGACTGATGCTGTTGCATCATGGCCAAGACCACTGTCACAGTAGTTTTCACCATAGTCAAGGTATTCCAGACGAGTACAACACAAGCAAAGATACGTGAAGCAGACAGGCGTCATTGAAGTTGAGTTGATTATGAAAAGTTGTTTGTTATGCATAGCTGTGCGATGCTCCATCAAACCGCACATTGGGCATATAATCTGGTCTACAAGGGCTTTATAGGCAGCGAGTGAGCCTATGTTTCATAAATGCATGACGCCATTATGTCATCCAGAAGCATATGCATATGGTCAACGTCAGGTGTGATGAACTCGGCGTTGCAGGTTCACGTGTGGAGAGGAAATTCTTGGCCTGAAGTCAGACGACAGTCGGACAGAATATTCCGGACGCCCTCTGCTCGGCTCAGAAAGCAGAGCGTGGACTTCTGTCCGATCCTTCAGGTCCGACATGCAGCTGCAAACGAGAACTCATCACTACCTCTCTGCTGAGTCAACAGCAGTAAGCTCAACACTGTATGCTGGTGCACTGATGAAAGATAAATGGCAGGGATGTGCAGACTGGTGCTTAGTCTCCCAAGCTCGTGCATGCCTGTGCAGATTCACTCTTAATATACCATGGCAACAGGCAAAGGCATAACGTTGTACACCTCTGGCACCCCGAATGGCTGGAAAGCAAGCATACTGGTGGAGGAGTTGCAGATACCATACAAAGTTCATGCCATTAGTCTCTCCAAGAATGAGCAAAAGGAGGAATGGTTTCTGAAGATTAACCCCAATGGGCGGATTCCTGCTATTGGTGAGCTTCTGATGATGGAAAACAGTGCGTCCATGAGCTGCATTCTGATTGTTGGTTGGGTTTTGACAGACACACTTTTGTATGAGCATGCATCAACTCACTGCACACGGTAGTAGGGTTTCTGGTCACATAGCAGCACTGTTGCGCAGTTGATCATGATGAGGGAGATCTTCCTGTCTTTGAGTCTGGAGCCATCATGATATACCTGGCTGACAAGGATCCAAACAGCAAGTTCCTGCCCAAGGACACCAGGAAGAGGGCAGAAGTCATCTCATGGCTCATGTTCCAAATGGTGACTCCTCTGTTCAATTGTACACTACAACAATCACGCGTACCGCTTATGAGCTGCTTTTGAAGCATCGCGAATGCACAATGTCCAGTAGAAGACACATTTGTTGCAGCTGCAGCGTTTGTGCGTTCTTACATTATCTCGGACAAGGCTTGCTGCTAGGAATGCAGCATTTTTGCAACACAGCATGAACCTCTCGTTCTGTTGTCGCCTGCAGGGCGGTCTTGGTCCCATGCAAGGCCAGGCAAACCATTTTGTAAGGTATGCTCCAGAGAAGATTGAGTATGGTGTCAAAAGGTATACAAACGAGACCAGAAGATTGTATGGAGTGATCGAGAAGCATCTCAGTGATGGCCGGGAGTGGCTAGCAGCTGGGCAGTATACCATTGCTGACATGGCCAACTTCTCCTGGGTCTTCATGCATGAGTGGGCAGGTAAATGCTGCACAGGCCTCCATGCTTGTTGGTAGTATTGCGGTACAGATTGAGCCTGCAAACAAAAGTTGTCCATGCCTGAATGCTTGTTTGCAAATATTGCACTGCATGACAAGGCAGCTGCAACTGATGCACTGGGCAGTGTGGGAAGCTTTGGGCAGGCATGAACGCTGTAGTCATGCAACGCCTTTGCCAACTGACAACCAAATGAGCTGACTTGTTCTGACCGTGTTGAGCATGCACAAGCGTGCTGGAAGCAGTTTGAGGTGCAGTGTGAAAAAGCAGCTGCTTGAGGACACCTCCTTTCTGCTGAACAGATGTATTTATTTATCCCAAGATCCTCCATGGCTTGTTACAGGCGTTGAGATTAATGACATGCCTCACCTGAAAGCCTGGATGAAGCGCATTGAGGAGCGGCCAGCTGTGCAGAAGGGTTTGGATATCCCAGAAGAGAATGTGAAGAAGCAGATGGCAAGAGACCCCAAAAAGAAGGAGGAATTGATTGAGGGTGCCAAAAAGATGATGATCAGCCACAAGTAGATGTGCTGAGCCAAGTACATGCGTCAAATAGCAAGAGACCTCATAAAGAAGGATGAATTGATTAAGGATGCCAAAAGAGTGATGATCAACCACAAATAGTTGCCAACACAGTGTTTCAAGCCTCGTATGTTTGAAAACAGAGCCCAGGCTTCCTGGTTGCTAATCGCATCCTCACCTGATGTTTTGACAGGCTGTGAAGACCACCTTTTGCATATGCATGCTTGCAGCTGCCCAGTTCAGTACCGTGTTCTTTGATTCATGAAAGGAGGTCTGGCTTGCATTACCATTTTTGCTAGAGCACAATTGACACTACGACATCATAATGTGCTTGGTACACCCTGTCATATTGACAGTGTCACCCGAGAGGAGACGAAACGGCATCATGCTGTGCTACGATTATGCTGTCCGCCAATAGCCTTATTGGCGGATTTAAACTGAAGGTCGGGCTGTAAAGATCACATCCTGCGCACCGGGCCTGCTGCTTCCTGCATTTGGATACAGCAAAGTGTGCTGGCCGGTGCCAGGGACTCGTCTGTTCTGCGGCGGTAGGATGTCCACGCAGACTGGAAACAAGCTGCACCCTGCCCTCAGATACGCTCTGCAGGCACACAACGACGCAGGACTGCTCGGCTCGGCATCAGCTGCCAGTGCGCCAACTGCTGGTGACAGCTACACTTTGGAGTCCAACACGCATTGCAGCTCTCCCACTGCAAGCGTGCAAGGCCCATTCAGCAGAAAGCGGCTCCCAAGTCCTGAAGTCACCACCGGTAGCCTTTCAACTCTTGCACCGTCCGGCAAGAAAGCATGCTTCTCTCTCTACTCTGACTTCAGGCAGCCACAGTCTATCCTGACAGCCATCCACCAAAACTCAAACAACAGACACACCCCCTACCCTGAGCACACAGCACTCACTTCAGCAGTCACTGTGGATGACGATGATGACCTTGATGAAGCTGTCTCTTCCTTCAGAGCTCCTCCTGGACACACTCTCCATCCCGAAGATCCTGCTCCTGATCTGTCCCTGCCCTTACCTATGTCTTTCAACCCCAGCATCCAGTCATACTACAGAAGCCAGAGAGGCACTGGCCATAGCTCAGCTGGCATCCTCTCATTCAGTTCCACTCCACAGCAATCAGGAGTGCCAATGTACTCTCCCTCCCTGGTACCAAGGCGTCAATCCATGCCAGCTCACCACACTTTTGCTACCTCTTTGGCTGCCACAGGTTCTGGATCAGGCCAGGTCAGTTGTGAAGTCATACAAAATTTCAGGCACTCAGCTTTGGTGAAACCAGATTGTGGTTTCTGCCTAAACCCTGCATATACAGCTTTTCACAGTCTCCTCTGATTGCATTCTGAGCTGTGCTCAGCAAGCTGCACTTTCTGTACTCAGCGTCCCAAGCAACTCATTCTGGACCCTTGACAGTGCAATTTCACACTGCAGACTCAATGCTCGACATGACTTGAACTGAAACACACTGTTTTGCTGCACAGGGGACAGCTATGAGCCAAAAAAGTTTGAGTGTGGCTTGCAAGGACTGCAGCACATTCTGCCACCCTGCAGAGAAGGCTCTGTATCATATGCAGCCAAGGAGGCTGTCTTCTGCATACAATTTCAGGCCTCATCCTGTGCCTGGTGATCTTAACATGGAGGAGTAGACAGTCTTCATATGCAGATTGTGCAAAAGTGTTTATAGGCTTGCTTGTGGTAGACGGTGGTGAAAAAGCGTAGACATGATATCACTAGTGACAGACCCGGCTCATGATGAATCAGCAGCTTTTGTAGTCTATGGTCCTCAAGACACAGACATAATATGAGGATGTATGTGCTCTAGTCAACAAACTGTCTTCTGTAACTTTTGATCTACAGCTTAGTCTACAGTGATACAAGAATGCATTACAGCAGCAAGAGAAAGGGCCACACGATAAATTCTGGAACAAACGCGCCAATGTAAAATGAAATGTGTCATGTGTGCTATGCTAGATCATCCTTGTTTGTCAAGCCTCTCCTGGGCATCCAGGTGTCGCAGTTCTGCTTGCAGTGCTTTGCTGTGGTATATACTGTAAGGATCTGCCTGATCTGCTTTCTGCCGCTGTAGGGATTCATGAACAGCTGTTCGATCTATCTGTACCTTGTTGACGTTAGACCTGAACAAGTAGAGGAGTGTGTGAAATAGATCCTCTATGATCCGATGTATGAGTGGGAGAGAGATATCAGCACAGGCACAGGTGTGAACAAATTTGCAAAGCTATATACACAATGCTTGACACAGACCGTCTTGATGCATCTTGAATAGCTTCACACATAGATGACCATAAATCTCAGCAAAGGACAGATCTGCCCTCAACCAACCAAGAAACTTAGCATTTGAGTCAGAAATCTTGCACACCTGTCACTGCCTTTGACTGGGGTTGAGCTGCTCGATGGCAAATAGCCCTCTTGCTGCCCATGCCATTGACTGGCAAGGCCCTGGGCACTGGACCCAAATTGTCGTACAGGGGTGTTGACTACAGACCCACTCATCTTCTTTGGTCTGCCACACCAGCATGTGTCACTGCTAGATGCAGTACCCGCTGCAGCAGCTGCCGCAGAAGCCGAGTGCCGCAGAGAGTGATGTGCCTTGATGGCATCAGTCTGGTGAGACTGTGTGCCAACTGCTGGGCTAGCATAGGCAGACATGGGCAGCCTTCGGCTTGGCAGGGATCTAGGGGGTGGGGGTGGCATCATGCATTCATGCTTCTGTACTGCTGACCCATGCAGTATGGACCTACCCCTGGCGTAACTCCTTGACCCCAAAAGCTGACCACCCAAGGATGCAGACCTGAGCACAGGCTTTCTGGGCTGCTGCTGATGTTGGCAGTCATCCAGAAAGAATGAGATGGCTTTGAGATCTGTCACCTGTTGTTGCAGAGCCTGAACCAATTCGCTAGTGCTTGGGCTTGCCATAGGGCCTAAATCATTTCCTGCCATTTGATAAGGCCGGTCGATCTCCTGAGCAGCTTCAGGATACGCACTACTGTCTGCCTGATGCTGAATTTGGTCTCGCAGCACGGCTATGGTAGCCTGCATCTCATGCAGTGCTTTGTGTAAAGCCTCTTGCTGGGATACTGCTGCCAGAAGCTGCTCCTGCAGCTGTGCCACTTCTGATTGCGCCTGGATCATCATTAAAATCTGTCAGGTAAGCTGTCATTGTGTGCAGCACAAATGACATGGTGTGCAGGTAAATGTGAAATGAACAGCAAAGCCAGGCTACCCAAGATTTTATGTGGGAGTGAATTACTGTGTGATGCAAAGTCATTCAGCAATTCATACAGTCACCATGCTGAAGAGCGTCATATGCTTGGCATTCAAGAGCATGCAACACAATATGTCACTTTAGATGTTTGCAAATTGATTGGCTGAGAGGCTGGCTGCTGACTAGCCTGTGAGGACAGCAAAGCTTTGCACAAGCAAAACATCACGCAACCCACCAGTGATTGTTGTTCAGAAAGCGTGCAATGTGCTGTCATGACAATGCTGTCAAATGCAGTGGTCACCTGTATGCAGTGTGCCTGATGCACTTTGCACTCAGAAGCCATCTCAGCATTGTTTTGCAGCTCGACCTCAAGCTCCTGGGAAAGAGCTGAGTTGTGAGTGGCAGCTGAGTCTAAATGCACCTGCAAGTGCCGCTGACGGCTGACTCCAACTTCCAGTTCTGCTTCAGCTTTCTGCAGCCTTGCCTTTAAGCTTGCAGACACCTGCAGAATCAGATTTTGTGCTGTCTACGGCATCTATGACAACAGTGGACAATGTAAGCATATTGTAACTGTCAATCTCACCCCAGGATCCTCTCAGGAATTCAAGTGAGAGGAGTCATGTGTTGCAACATACATTGCATACAGCTGTTGTATGATTCACAGCAAGGAAGCTGAACGCTACAATACACATGCCTGATGAGGATTTATGCACAGCAATCAAGCAGGAAAAGCACCACTGTACTGGCAATGCATCCTGATAGTGTTTGCTTATTTGCCACAGGCACATCAGCAGCAAGACTACACCTGCCGTTCCCTGTTCAGTTGCGCAGAAACCCGGTCCAGATCCATTCCAGCCTCACGAAGGCAAGCAATCGCCGAGCTGGCGGCCTCAGCCTGGCTGCGGGAAACCTCAGCGTCAGCCTTGGCGGAGTGCACCGTGGTCTGCAGACCTCTGAGTAAGCCTTGCTTGGCTTCAAGCTCTGTGGCCAGGCGGCTGACATGGGACTCTGTAGAAGTCGACAGCGACTGCAGCTCG
>JAABUP010001910.1_pt1 | contig 42311 bp, 46 predicted proteins | sample 5559201 | NCBI WGS metagenome assembly JAABUP01 (sample SAMN10711887, study PRJNA513373) | rock metagenome | isolation source: Antarctica rocks | place: Antarctica
TCGGGCGCCTTTTTTGGGATTGGCGGATTTTTTGGATGAGGAGGGGGTGGGTTTGCGGGATTTTATGGTGCCTTGGGCCATGGCGGGGGCTGTTGACGTTTACAGGCGCAGGAGGATTTATATTGAAAGGTGAAGTGTGCTTCCTCGGATGTTTGTGGCTTTCGAGTTGCAGCTGCGCTAGCGGGTGCTCCCGCGCCACGTTTTCGGGGAGCGATCCGGCCGGGAATTTGTCGAAATCTTCTTTCAATCGCTTTCTGTCAAGGACCCTCTGGAGGAGATCATGTTTTCCATTGATCCCACAGAGAGAGTGCATGGAGATCATTGAAATCCTGAAGACCTTGAGGTCGACTCCCTCACGGAGGCTTTTACAATGAGTCCTACAGCCATTCTTCCGAAACCTCTGAAGACCGTTCAGGATGTTCTGAATTATCGGGACTACAATGGCCTTGGTATAATGGTACGTACTTTTTCGTTGGGCGAAGCTCCCTCTGAGCATCGACTATTGTGACTCTGGAGAAAAGATGCTGCACCAACAGTTTTCTCGTTTAGTTTATATGTGAAATCTATATCTTCAGATCTTAAAGTAAAACATCGCGATAATATGCCTTGACTCTTCACCCCCTCCCTTCACTTGTCCTGTCTCGCCTTCATCCCAGCCTTGTCGAGTATCTTTGGGGATGCGGATAAAGACTACACTGAGTATCAGCGAGGTAGTCGCTAAGCCTACACCCAGATATGCAGCACTGTGATAGCCTTTCAAGAGATTGTTGCCGTTTTCAGAAGTGTTTACCTCAACAGTGCCGGCAAAGCCGAGACCAGTGCTCAAGGCGTAGCTGAGCAAAGTGCCGACCAGGGATCCTGCAACACCTTGATGCTTCATTGGTACAGTGTTACTTGCGATAATCTGAGCGCTAGTGGTGATCAAATCTATCGCGAAAGCTGACACAAACATAGCGGGAAACGCCATCGCCCAATAGGTCAAATTTGCGGGAATGGTGGCTAGAAGGACGTTGATAATGACCATCGCCAGGCATCCCACGCCGATGATGACTTGGGCTGGAACCCGAGGAACGAGCCAAGCGGCGAAGAAGGCATTCGCGCAACCAACAATCGTTAGCGGCAAATATTGCACTCCGACCTGGATGAGGCTGTCTCCGCGAATGACAAGCGGTGCTTGACTACGATTGCATTAGTCTTTTTCCCTAGACAGATGTCCCCGGATGTACGTACTTCCAGACAAAGTTGAACAAGATGAGAGCACCGACTCGTAGGTAAGCACCGAGCCAGTCGACTTCGCCATCTGGGTCAATGGGCTCATCAGCTGGAACCGTGACCAAAGCGATACCGTAGACCACAAAGCCCAGAAGACCTCTAGGAAAGAGGACGTCAACCATTGAAGTTGTTATTGAAAAGGGTCTGACGCTTACAGCAGAAAGAAGGGCCCCTTCCACTCTGACAATTGAACGACGATTGCGGAGACGAGAGAACCGCCTGCTGCGCCAACGGGTGCCATCGCTCCAAAGAGCGCCAGACCAAGATTTCTCTTTTTACCAGGCGGGAACGTGATACCCAACAAGGCTACTATGTTTGGAACCATCAAACCACCACCAATACCGCACAGACCTCTCATGAAGCACATCGAGACCAAGTTGGTAGAGAATCCACCACACAGCGCCCAGAGAACCCACCACGCGCAGCCGGCCGAGAAGACCAATTTGTGACCAAACACGGCACCCATACGGCCACCTAGATGAGAGACCAGAACAGTCAAATCCTTGTCATTCCAATAAGCCAAGTCATTGGAGAAAATCAACAAAGCAAACACATACCGATGAGAACGAATGCTCTTTGTGTCAGAGGATACGACGCAACGATCCATACCGACTCTACGCGCGACGCACCCAGCGCTTCGCCAATGACGAGACTAGAATTGATGCCAGCACCCAAAGGAATCATCTGAACCAGCTGGGCCAAGGTAATGAAAATCATGAAGACGTTCTGTCTTTTGGCGCTCGGCGGAGTGTTGGCCTTTTTGGTTGCTGCCCCGGAGATTATGTTGTCGTTGGGTGGCATGGCCGAAGCCTCTTTGCCATCCAGACCTCCTGGAGCCTCATTGGGGCTAGAAGAAGAAGATGGGGGATTGATAGCAATATCAGTCGAGGTGAAAAAACGGCTCTTTCTCACGAAAAAAAACGGTCCTTGGCAGCGAAACAGAATTTTGAGCTGCAAGGAGGGAAATTCTTGAGCAGCTACATCATGGCTCTCATATAGTGGCTGTCAAATCAATGAGCAGGATGCTAATGTTGGCATCTCGACGCTATGGTACTAAGTCGCCTTTGACTTTATCCCACATGGACACTTTAGCGTATCCCACACTGCTTACCGAGTACTCCCTCTCACTAGGCAGGCGTCCCGCAACAAATTCCATGGTGTCGGCTCTGTACATCCTACAGAATACACTATTGGTATTCTTACGATAGCTCCTGTATGTCGTATCAATCTTACCAGCTAGGCTTCTCATCGCTACAGAACATGATGAGCTATCTAGATGTACTACGCCCCGCTCGGCCTAGCCTCTAACGAAACACCTGCTGGTCTCATGTGACGAACGTGATGGCTTTTCAGCAGCAGAACAGCCAGACCCATGCCGATCGGAGTCCGCTTGCTGACAGAATCCTCATCAGCCTTCCACCGCTAGCCAAGAGCCGCAAGGAGCCAAATTCTCCAAATCTGATTCTTTAGGGTGGTGATGAAGAAAATTGTATATATTCGTACTGCTCTCACTTTTCCATTGCTAAGCGAACAGCATAAAGCAGTCCAAGGCACAGACTGTTGTATTCGCTAGATAGCAGGAGATGCTACACTCGCCCTTTACGGCGCAATACAACCCACAAGCATTCCTCCCACACCCCATCCCCCGAACCCTACGGTATTCCCCTCCTCCAAATCTCCCACAACCGCCACTCCAGCATCCAACCGGCCCAAAGTAGTAATCCCATCATCCTCCAGAATCGCGTCGGATCACTCGCTCTCCTCCAGACACATCATCGTATTCCCACATCGACACACAGCGCGATCATTTAATGGGGCGCTGCGTTGCCGAGCGAGATCTGTTCGGGACATGAGGGACTGGCGCTGTCATCGTCCGGGAAAGACTGCATCTACGGCCTTTCTTTCACTCGGTGACGGGAATGGAGGTCGTTGGCTGTTACTCGAGATCTGGAATTCGCTGTGACGTTTTTCCGTTGCTGGGTATGGTTGATCTGCAACTATGAGGCTAGAGATGTATCTTGATGCAAGTGCCAATGGGCTCGTTTGCGGTCATGTGGATTTCTCATGGAGAGAGTGACTGCACTAGCGACTGTGTGGTTATCGTTCTGTTGTCTTGGGGGTTTCGATCGATGATGTACTGAGCTACGGCTTGTGTGGAGTTGATGCCCACTGTATTAGCAGCGCTGTAGATACAAATCCAGCGCAGATCGGTCAATCGAATGTGCGTGTTCTACCGCCTTGATGAATAGAATATTACCGTTCTTAAGGATACTTGTAATGGTTTGATGATTTAGGTTTAGAAGCAACTATTTCGTTTGCTAGGTAGAGTATCTATTGGCTGATTTGAGCAAGAAGCGGATCTAAGTCTAGTTTCCTTTGTTTGAGTCATATGAGCAACACCTCATGCCTTTTTTATTTCTCATTAGGTCGGTCGCAAAAACACCAGCAAGTCGAAGGAATTCGCAATTTTCTGCCTTTCCTACGCCACCGCACTCAAAAGTCCTGGATCGAATTCGGCTTCTGGTTCGTCCCCAAAATCTTGCCTTCCGCCTGCAGAATGCTAGTAGCATTAATCAGCGCCGACTCATGAAATGCAGCAAAATCTACAAGCGTGCATTAAAGTCAGCATTGCCTCGACCAAGAAATGAAGTTCAATATTCTCAAGCTGCAGAAGAGCACAGACCTAGCGGATGTCCAGTGAGGCAGGCATATGCACTCCACACAATCGCTTGTTCATACTGGAAGACCGATTCGCTCTCGAGCGTGACCCAGTAGCCGCTGAATGAGCCGTTGTGTGCGTGATATTCGACGGGGATGGAGCGGGGGGCTTGTTCGTATTTGTAGATGAGGGAGCCGTTGGGGGTGGAGAGGAGGAGGTCCAGCTGTTTGGGAGGGGAGGTAAGTAGTGTGGAGATGTCATGGGAAGGAGGGTGGTGATGATGGAGGGTGTTCGTAGGGGGTTGGAGGATTGAGGATGTACCTGTTCTTTGAGTAGGTAGGTGCCTTCACCAGTAGGAGCCTTGAGCACACGAATAGAGCCGACTTGATTGTCGGGGCCGTGAGTGGCAATAGGCACGACGCCGCTCCATGCAGCGTTGTAGACTGTGAGAATGCATATGAGCTTTGATTTCATGTCTGACAAAACCAATGAGAGACGCACAATCAGTGAGCAGATCCTTGACATCTGTACCAAGAGCACCGATGACTGCGAAGGTGGCGGACTGCTGATACTCTGTGCCGGAGGGACAGCTGCATGGCGTGCCAGAGTCTGCGGAGCACGCTGGGAGAGATTGAGCGATGGTTGTTAGGGCCAGGGAGGCGAAGGAGATGAGGGTTGCGGAGAGCTTCATTTTGGATGAGAGTGTGAGCGAAGGGTTGTGGGAAGATTGGAAGAGGAGGTCTTTTTTTTGCTAGGAGATTGGAGGAGAGAAGGTGGATGGAATGAGAGGAAGATTAAGTACTTGACTTAAGTACTTCGAGATTGAGATTTTAGACATTCTGAGAAAGGAACGGAAGGCCCATCCGAGAAAGGCAAGAACGATGACCGGTTGAGGTGAATTACACGATACACGAATTACACCGCCTCCGGCCGTCGCTTAGGTACCCATGAATTCATCCCATAGGGCTACTTAGCTTTTCAGATGTCAGTCTCACCTCTTCTGACCTCGACAACAAAGGCGGAGGCGGTCAGATGTCATTGTATCCGATCCTGTCAAGTGGTATCACCTTTCTCTCGTATATTCCACTAGTCTTGCGATGCATCGGGCATGAGCCATTTCACAGATCTGGTAATCGCATGTGTGCAACTGAGCCTCAGGGCTTACTTCAGGCATCTATCATTCTGGCAGGACGAAGTTGTGACTTACTTGGACCGAATGCTAAGAGACCCACTATGGGTGGGAAGCAATGAACCATTCTTAGGTAGCGATAATGCGGCTGGACGCTGGTACAGAGCTTAGCTGTCAATTCTGATTTGCTGAGGCTAGGAATTTATTAGAAAAAGCAGTCCCTTCTTTATGAAGCAGGCCGAGGTAATTCGTGTCGCCTCTCCCCTAATGTCGGCCTTTCGTGCACCACTGGTCAGCATCGCCTACTTTGGCACCCCATTCACTACCTCCTGAACTTCAGCATCGCTCATCTCCTTGATGCCAAGCAGTTCATTGTCCGGCTTCTCGAAAAATGACCCGTACCCCTCGCCCCAAATCGCTTTCTTGAGGAAGTTGAAGACGAAGATACCAGGGTTGGGAGTCTCCTTCTTCAATTCCGCCCAGGCTTGCTCAAGCAGCTCGTCGGTCGACACTGCATTCTCCTTCCACTCGCCTCCTCCGGCAGCTTTTTTGCCCATCGCTGAGAGCTTGTTCAATGTAATCGCTGCATCATGCACGTAAACGGCGCGGTTCTTTGTCTCCTCAGGATGCTTGAGAACGCCGGCGACGGCTTTGCCGATGGTTGAAAGGGTTGTGGTGCTAAATAGCCGATCGCCACCATCGAAGAGATCAATGCTCTTTGTTTTGAGGTTCATGATCAAGCCGACCATAATGCCCCAGTCGAGAAATGGCCCGGTACACAGGAGGGTGTAAGTCATACCGCTGGAGGCTACTTCCTTCCTAAGGGCATCCTGCACTGCAACCTTGGGCTTGAAGACGGGAAGAACGCGAGCTTTGTCATTAAGGGTATTGGACCCAAACTCGGATGGGATGAAGCGCTTGACTTGAGCTTTGGCAGCGGCTTCGACCAGCAGAAGCTGTGCTGGCATACCGGCGGAACCAAGGGTAGAGACGACCGCATCTTGGCCTTTGAGGGCGTTAGTGAGGGAGTCGAGGGACTCGTAGTCGACCGGGGCGGCCGTGACAGAAGCAGGAAAGCTATGGGTGCTGCTCTTGCGAGTCAGGGCTGTGACTTTGAAACCAGCATCAATGAGCTGGGTGAGAATGGATGGGCCAAGGTTTCCAGTGGCCTGCGCAAAAGGTAAGCATGCGGACACTGAGAAGAACGTACAGTGGAGATTGTAGGAAGGGAGACCGGGAAAGGTCATAAAGTGATCACTTACTCCGGCCAAAGCTACTTTGGTGATGGTGCTCATATTGTCCGGACTTTCGTTTCTGTATCAGCGGAAGGCGAAGACTTGGATTTTCGACGAGAGTGAAAGAATGTTTTGAGGTCAGAGAAAGCCTCGGATCAGGAGCGCTTTATACACAGGTTCACCAAGTGAATAAGGTCAAGGCCGTTAGGTGTCGGAGCAGTGAAGTTGATAGCGTAAGCGGATAGCTGCATCTACGCATTCCCTCCACGGAACCTCAACGGAGCTCCGATCATTCAGGACATTCGCTATACCACGTCATGCATCAAACCGGCGCATCGGTCAGCTCGGCCTTTCTCGCTACATTTCTTTCATGCCGCCAATTTGGCTCAGTCAGCACATCCCACATCCCACATCCCACATCCCACACTCCACATTCCACATTCTCATCTCGGGAATCCCACCCCGCGCCTCCGAACTTCTGCTACGACCAATCCGCATCGTGCCACATATCGCCTCGAGGCGTCGTACATGTGGGATGCCATGCATTTGGACAATCCTCGAAGACATGAAGTGAATGATGGAGGGAGGATCGTCAAGGCTAGCATAGTGCCCGCTTCTGAGAAAGACGGAAACCGACCAATTAGGTCTAGTGGCCTCTTCCGAACGAAGCTTATGAATCGAAGACTGCCCTGAGCCAAACGAGCGAAACGGTAATGATACAAGCTCCCACCATGTCAGGTCTCCTACCTTTCAGAAAAAGGCCTGAATGCTGGCTACCATTTGCCTGGTCACAACGTCTTGTAGTCCTGCCCCAAAGGACTAACCGCTGTCACAACGACCGAATTTGGCCTACTAAATCCATAGGCAGCTCGCTCCGTTCCAAAATCTATTAGCATTGGTAGATGGACCAGTACGACCCTGCTTCGGTACCCTCCATTGCAAGCTCAGGCTATGTTGTATCATCCACACCGCTGACAGCTGTCATTGAGGAAGGCGCTTCAAATGCAGCCTTCCCGGTTGCGGCAAGTTGTTCAATCGAAAAGAGCACTTGACTCGACATCTGAAGTCACATGATCCACAACGGCAGTACCAATGTCCCATCTGTGAGCGACGCTATGCACGCAGGTACGAGTACCAGTCTGCGTTGACAAACGCTTGAATGTTATCAATGATACCCAGGCTAAGCGTAATTGCCGGTCTGATGTAGTGATGTACTCAAACGCCATGTGGAGCATCATTCTCAGGAATCCCACTCGAGCCGCACGCTGGGAGCGTGCGCAACATGCCACGAGCGTAAGCTCAAGTGTGATGACCGCATTCCTTGCGGATCATGCGCTCGTAACTCGACCGACTGCAGCCGAATCGCTCCAAGCCAGGAAAGCGTCACACCTGATCTAAGGACTAGCACCAGCAACGAAAGAGGGGATGGTTATGATTTATCTAATGGGGATCACCCGATGTTGATGAATGATATTAGCAAGACGAATGAGACCAGTACGAAGTTACCGAGGAACGACCGCCTGCAGTCATGCTTCCAATCTGGTCCAGAGAAGTGGACTCCTCCGTCTCCTGATACTGGCGCAAACGTTCCGTACTCCGGGTTTTCGAGTTCTAGTAGTCTTGGCCCGTACGCTGCGAGTACCAGCCGACGAGGACATGATGATAGCGTAACGCCTACCACTGGATCTAGACACTCTTTCCGTAATCCTCCCCTCGAGCTCTGGTCCGATCAATCTCCACATGAGGTCTATCAGCCCAACAGGCTCATGCCATCACATGTGGACGATTCCCAAGTATCTTCCAAATTAGTTGGACGAGGTCGACTATATGACCTCCATAGTTACCTTAACAGAGAATCACATGAAACCAAAAGGCTGGTTCAGGTGTATTTTACGGAGATCGACCCATACTGGCCGATCTTGCACGCACCAACGTTTGACCTCCAGAAGGCTTCCGATATCTTAGTAGGCGCCATAGTTGTGCTCGCAAGCTGGCCGGAGGGTCACCAGGACCATGTGAAACTTGCTCTTCTTGTCTGCGACACTGCAGCTGCTAGTCTACTGGTACGGTACTGCTTCCCTTGTTGGCTCTGATTAGGCTGATGAATGAATGGTACCTTAGGCGCCTAGTCGTTCACCACGCGGCGAGATTCAGACAGAAATATTGCAGACTTTACAAGCGCTATTGCTGTGTGTGGTGTACTTTATGTACTGTCTGGTAAGTCGAGAATAAGATGGACATAGTACCAAGATGAGCTCATAGTCCAATATCTCACCTAGATACAGACATCAGAAGGGATGTCGGGGAGGGCGCCCCACTTCCTCTGCATCCTCGTCTCACATTGTCGCCGCCTTAATGTCTTCAATGGTCAGTATACCTATCATGACCTGGAGCCAGAGGCTTTTTGGCTGGCTCAAGAACAAATGCATAGATTAGAAAATGTTCATGACCGTAAAGCTCATTCATACTTACCCGCCTAGACTCGCTTTCTCCGTCCTTCGCGTGGACGCCTATCTAAGCTTTCTCTTGGGCTATCCACCTTCCGTCCGCTATCAAGAATTCTGCATTCCTCTCCCTAAGTCTGCAAACCTCTGGACCGGCCTGTGTGAGGATCGACGACGCAATCTCCAATGGAATGAACCTGTAGGACGCGGAAAGGCCCTCTTCTGCTTCCTCATGCGCGACACTCTGGATATCAGACGCCGGCACAATCTGCCCCAACTAACCGACGTCGACTATCACCTCATTCTTTGCTCTTTCCTGACCGGACTCTGGGAAACAACACGGGAGGCTCACAGCTGCGAATCAGTCGAGTTCATCACAAGTCCCACTGCTGAAGACCCTATCATTCGCTGGCGCACCCATCTCGATCATTGGCGAGTCAGCACAGAGAAAGACTGTTTACTCCGTCAAAGCTACTTTTCGGCCTCGGCGCCCATTTCCGACCACATCTTGTCCCCGCTTAGCCTCATGCTTTGGCACAGCTCCGCCATCACGCTCTATGCTCCCCTCAAACTTCTTCAAGGCCACGGCTGCTGCTTCAATTGCCGTATCGGCACTGCGATGACCATGCAGAAGAACAAAGCACGCCTACGCGCCTGGACGGAGTCTCCCTACGCACGCATTGCTGTGTGGAACGCTGCCCAGATCTCCCGAGTGATCAAACAGGAGCTCGCAAATTCCAAGTCCAGGAGCCGTCTCAAGTTCAACGCACTGGCTGTTTACGCCCTTCTGAAGAGCGCCATCGTCACTTGCTCGTATGCTTACCATACTCGCGTTTGCTCCAGGTGTAATGGCGGCCCACCAATTGACTTGGTCGACATTTTTGGTGCAAAGGACGAAGATGAGCGCTTGGTAAAATGGCAAGACCGTGGGGAGGGTTTGGCAAGTTGGGGGGGTCTCTTTGGACTGTCAGTCTGCGAATGCAAGTTCATGGAACTAGCGAATTGGTTCCGCGAAGCTCCGCGAAGCGCTCGCGTCCGACAAAGGCGTGGAGATGGAATTCATAGCGTTCCTCAAAGGGCTTGGTAAAGAGTAGCTGAAGTGCGACAGCGGGCTAGGGTTGGCAGTTGGCTTGTATATCACAACAAAGAACGCGCCGTAGGGTTAGACACATCTTCTTTAGACAGTCAGACCATCCAGAATAGTTCAAGCGGGCCAATTGCCTGTCCCTCAGGGAAGAGATCTTCTTGTTCGTCACTGGCGTTCCCCAGATTTGCGAAGCCACGCCAAGATTCGGCCGAGACCGGACCCGCCAATTTTCTTCAATTTGGATTAAGGGACGTCGAAAGTCAAGTCTGGTTGACTCACACGTGCAACCCACGAATGTCGGACTGCAGCTTCCTCTCGCACCACCCTATCCCACACCATGCTACGCACAGCACCTTCTCGCGCTTTACGGCGGCGTCAGCCATGCCAGAATTCCTCCTTCACCCTCTCCGCAATAGCTGTGTCCCCATGCCACAAAGTGGGGCAGACTTTACCCTCGAAGGTTGGAAGGAGAGATCAGAGTACTGCTGCAGCAACTTCCCCGTAGGTGCGACCAAAGTCTTCTTCCGATTCAACATCCAATTGACGGAGGTCTGCACAGTCAGGCAAGGCCAGTCCCAAGTCCAGCTTTCAATCAGGAAACAAGGAGCAATGATGTACAACCTCTACGAAGAACGCAGCCGCAGGAAATGGATGAATCGTGAGTTGGTCTCGTGTCCACAGTGGCTGCCTTTGCTCACTATCTGTCTACTCAGTTTCATTGGACTTAGTGGTATGAGGTTTCCTGCCAAACAGCTTTGTTTAGTGGTCTAATGGCGGCAGGGGGTGCGATATTCCATGAAATGATGTTACGACAAGGAGTAAAGGTACGACCCTCTCGAAATCAAACGCTCCGCTTTCTGTCAGGATTCAATTTCACGTGTGAAACATAAGGGGATAATTGCACTCCTACGTCAAGCCCTTTGCCTTACCCTACACCAACCAGAAGACTGCTGACACTCAATCCTACTTACAGCATATTTTCGGATACCCAGGCGGAGCAATATTACCAGTCTTCGACGCAATCTACAACTCAAAGCATTTCGAATTCATCCTTCCCCGTCACGAGCAAGGAGCAGGTCATATGGCAGAAGGGTGAGAGGAACCCCGACAAGGAGACGAATCGTCTGGCATGACTCTAAGACATTCTTTTTTAGATATGCTCGAGCATCAGGGAAACCCGGGGTTGTGCTGGTAACATCTGGCCCTGGCGCGACCAACGTCATCACTCCCATCCAAGACGCGTTATCAGACGGTACCCCTTTGGTCGTTTTCTGCGGTCAGGTGGTCACAACTGCCATCGGGTCAGATGCTTTTCAGGAGGCGGATATTGTGGGCATATCGCGGGCATGTACCAAATGGAATATCATGGTCAAGACCGTCGCCGAGCTCCCAAAGCGAATAAAGGAGGCCTTCGAGATTGCTACTAGTGGACGCCCGGGGCCCGTGCTGGTAGATCTGCCGAAGGATGTCCAGGCTGCCATATTAAGGCATCCTATCCCGATGGCCAGTACTCTTCCCTCACATCCTAGTGCAGCTAGCTTGGCCGCGAAGGAGATGAGCCAGAAGCAGCTCAATGGGGCTATTCAGCGTGTGGCGCGACTGATAAATATCGCTAAGAAACCCGTAATATATGCCGGCCAAGGCATGATTGCTTTGCCAGAGGGACCGAAGCTCCTCAAAGAATTAGCGGACAAAGCTTGCATACCTGTGTGTACTACTGTCCAAGGCCTTGGTGGCTTCGACGAGCTTGATGAGAAGTCGCTACATATGCTTGGAATGCATGGATCGCCTTACGCCAACATGGCCATCCAAGATGCCGACCTTGTTATCGCCCTTGGGGCCCGATTCGATGACCGAGTAACAGGTAACTCATCCTATAGCCCCTGGAGTTTAGTCAATTCTGACCTCTGCAGGGAGCATTGCCAAATTCGCCCCACAAGCAAAGGCCGCTGCCGCCGAACAGCGTGGTGGCATTGTTCACTTTGAAATTATGCCTAAGAATATCAATAAGGTAGTCCAAGCGACTGAAGCTGTCGAAGGCGATGTAGCTGCCAATTTGGCCCTCCTTCTCCCATTCGTCAAGGAAAAGGCTTCTCGTCCGGAATGGTTTAGCCAGATCAATGATTGGAAGAAACGCCTCCCCTTCGCTTATGAGAAAGAGACCGAAGACGGCCTTATCAAACCGCAAAGTGTCATTGAGAAACTCAGTAAACTCACTCAGGACATGAAAGAGCAAACAGTCATTACGACCGGCGTAGGACAACATCAAATGTGGACTGCACAACACTTCCGATGGCGACATCCCAGGACTATGATCACTTCCGGAGGATTGGGGACCATGGGCTTTGGTCTCCCTGCTGCAATTGGTGCAAAGGTACGTAAGGTCTTTCTGGATATCGTGATCCTCATAGACTTCAACCCTAATTTACCTATAAAAGTCAAGACTAATATCTTTCATTGTAGGTAGCACGTCCAGATGCCCTCGTCATAGATATTGACGGGGACGCATCCTTTGGCATGACCCTCACAGAACTCTCAACCGCCGCTCAATTCAACATCGGAGTCAAGATCATCATTCTTAACAACGAAGAGCAAGGAATGGTCACCCAATGGCAATCTATCTTCTACGAGGATCGTTTCGCGCATACTCACCAGAAGAACCCGGATTTCGTCAAGCTGGGCGATGCGATGGGCGTGCAAGCGCAGCGCTGCATTGCACCTAATGATGTGGAAGCGAAACTCAAGTGGTTGATTGAAAATGACGGCCCTGCTTTGCTGGAGATTGTGACGGATAAGAAGGTGCCTGTGCTGCCTATGGTGGAGGCGGGTTCGGGTCTTCATGAAATGCGTGTATATGATGAAAGTAAGTCTCCCTTTGATCCATCAATCATGCCATTCCATTATTCGAATGCACATGCTAACTTCTGCCTCAGCGAAAGAAAAAGCCAGGAGAGCGAAACTCAAGATCAAAATGGAGGCGCTGGGACGAGGGGATCGGTGAGAATTATGAATTTTTTTCTTTTGCTGTCAATTGCTCGACATTTGCCGCATATAACCCGGGTCGGCTGTTTGCAGTTTCGATGAGATGCGATCTCATCCTAAAAAGTACGTACATACATGTCGGGGTTGGGAGTCTCCTGGGGCGGACATCATGGTTGGGAGTTTCGGGTATATTGCACTCGACGTAGTACTCCTGTATGTGCGGTATGTGCGGTAGAGTACTCTTATCTATCCATCTATGAATACTCTCACTGCCCATCTCAGTCGCCCGCTGAGGCGCTACTGCTCGTGTCACAAGCCCATTTTGGTGGGTTGGCTTAGGTGAGGATTCGTGAGCTTCGATGGCGGTGTTATGGCGGAGGAGAAGTCTTCGGGCTGTCTTGGTTGGGTGGATATGGGAGGAACGTGGCTATGCTGGGACATTGAGAATGGCTGAATGGGAATGGGGGGTTGGACGGTGTGTTGGTTTTTAGATGGAAGCTGTTGAGGCGAAAGGGGAATGCGGGGGAGCTTTTGAGGGGATGTTGGTGGGAAGGGAGGGCTGGGAGGGGGTTCGGAGGGAGATTTAGATGGGCAGTAGGGGCTGTGGGGGGATGGAAGGCGAGACTATGCGGTAGGCTTGCTAGAAGGGAGAGGGTTGGTTGGTAGTTAAGTTGGTCCTGTTGTGGTGAAGATGGTGGTTAGGGAAAGGCACAGATTGGATGTTGTATGTCTTGGGAGCATAGCCTTCATGGTCGGTTCTTCTGAGGATGAGACTGAGACGGTCGGAAGGGAATGTGGCGATAATTGGGTCAAGAGATTTGAGAGAATGGTTGGATTTCGCGAGGTCGCTTTTTCGGGGTGCTTTGAACGGATGCCTTCTCAACTCGTTGTGCCGTGCTTCTATAAACACGAAATATTAGGCTGCTTTAATTGAGTTGCCATGGACTGAGTGTCCTCCCTATCATTAGATATGAGGTTATAATTAGCTACTCGATTGGGGTGTTTCATGCTTGGGGAAGCAATTCAAAGATGACGGGGACTAGGGTTATGGACATCAGCGCTTCATTGGTTGGTAATGAACTTATCATCATATCTGGATTAATCATAAAATACATGACTATCCATTTCAAAGGAGGTTCAGCCCCCTGTTGGTATCATATCGTAGCATCACGAACCTATGGCCACATTATCAGTCTCTCCAATCGCCGATTTCGCCGCCGTAGATGCACCTGTTTCGAACGCCGCTCGCAATGCAGACAATTGTAGGATAGTCTTGACCTGATCATTGCTCAGAACGCGCAACGATCTCGGTAGTCTTTTCAGCCGCGATGTCCTCGTGTTGGCGCTCATCACGGCCTTCGTCTTTCGCAAGCTCGGGATCATCGATCGTGTCACCCTCGTCCATGGCATCGTTACCGGTGTCTTCGACGATAGGAGCTGGCGCTGTAGGATTGGCAGCCACAGTTGGTGGAGAGTCGGGCGGAGTGGCTTCTTGAGGGCCATTTTCGGCAAGCGGGGCTGGTTCGGCAGCACCGGCGTCATCGACCATCTCGACATCTTCGTCGTCCTCCCCTTTGCCAGACGATTGCGGCGTGTCTTCGCGAGCACCGTCAAAAGTGTCCGCTTCGCTCACATCACTATGGGCTTCACCATCACGCTCGTTATCAGATGCGGTGTGAGAGTGGACGTCTGTCTCTTTGCCGTTGAACATATCGTCAGGTGCAGCATGAGAGTTCTGAAAGTCCATCATGTTGCGGCGCTTGGGAGCATTTGGCTGTCGTAGAACCCCATTTGCCTCGTTCTCATCTTCGTCTTCACTATCGCTCAATTCGCCGTCTTTCTCCGTGTACTTGTCCCATCGACGCTTGGTATACCTCACATTGGGATTGTCGTCCTCGTCTGCATCGTCAAGCTCGGCGTCCGCCTCATCGTTCATACCTTCAGGATCACGAGGCACGTCCGTCATTTGCACTGAAGGCGCATGAGCTGTGCGCTTTAGATTCTCTATCACCTGAATCTTGATCTTTTCGAGGTATTCTGGTGTGTTGGCGTTATCCATGTTGGAGGCTTTGACATTAAGCTCGTAATCGGGTGCATAGTACTGATCGACCACTTTAGCATTGGCTGAAAGAGCGGTATTGGATCACTCACCTCATAGTAATCATTGAAAGGTAGATCAGGTCCCATCTGCTGCCCTACCAAAAGTCCTGTTTCGTAGGCCCATGTACGTGACACATTCCTCATGGTGTATCCTCCTCCGCCTAGAACTAGCAGTGGCAGATTGAAGCTCTTGACGAAGTTGACGCAATTTGCATGGCCTTGCATGGTCAGATTGAAGCATCCTAGACGATCCCCGGACAAGCTATCACCACCGCACTGCAGCACAATAGCTCCAGGACGATAATACTCCATGACATTCCGGATGACTGGCTCGAAAATATTCTTGTATGACGAGTCATCAATACCATCGCGGAGCGGGAAGTTGACTGCATAATTCTTGCCCTGCCCAACACCAATGTCGCGCAGCTCACCGGTTCCAGGAAAATACTCGCCGTACTTGTGAAATGAGACAGTCATGACACGGTCGGTGGTATAAAAGGCCTCTTCAACCCCATCGCCGTGGTGGACATCGATGTCAATATACAGAACACGTGGGTGGAAGCGGAGAAGCTCGAGGATGCCCAGAACGATATCTGACCAGATTATTAGCACGTCTGCATACAGAAGCTCACCAGCATGATGTTACCATTGATGTAGCAAAAACCACTGGCTTCGCTCTTCTTCGCGTGATGTAGTCCACCAGCCCAATTGATTGCGATATCACATTTCCCCCTATTGAGTCTCGCGGCACCCTCCATGCTGCCACCTGCGCTGATTCCGCAGAACTCGAAGAGGCCATCAAAGACAGGGCAATCGTCTCCCACGTTGAAGCGACCTTGTTCCTTGGTATAGGCATCCATATTATCCGGCGTTACTTTGTTGAGAAAGTCGACATACTCGTCCGTGTGAAATTGGGTCATCTCAAGTTTGCTCGCAGGTTTGGCGCGCTAATCGAAGTCAGACAAGAATTACCAGCCATACGTACCAGTGTGAGCATGCCGCAGGCTCTACATGGCAAGCAAGATGAAAGATTGGAAATAACGGACGACTGCAGGATGGAAGACTTACATAGATTTCCATCTTCTTGTAAAGGTCATAATTCATGACCAAAGCATGGGCCATTCGGATACGGTGTGGCTTCATGGGATGCCCTGCGACGTAGGCATAATTGCCCACATCCGAGTCATAGAAGTAAGCAACAGTCTTCTTGTCGTTCGTGCTTGATGCAGCTTGGGGATCGACTGGGGGATATGCCAGAGACGTCATTCTCTTTTTGGAAGGATTATCAACACGAATAACGAGGGTGTACTTCGGAGCTTCCTGCAACGTCAGCAAAGTTGATCGGTCTGCAAGTGTATAGACACCATGCAAAGCTGTGGAAAGGCCATAGCGGTCCTTCATGGTGCACTGCTCGGGATAGTTTCCTTGGATGGTGGTTCGGGAGGTCTAACGAAGAGAGGAAAGGTGAAAGATCTGTCGGAGACACTAAGGTGAGCTAAGCACGCCTTAGCTCGCTTAGCTCCAGAGCTATATCCCTACGGTAGGGCTGATACCCGGAGGTTATCCTGCGCGAGTATAGCAGCTATGATAGATCGCGAACTCCTACACGTGCTTTATTCAAATACAGACTCGTCATTTCGAAATCAGGTTGAATCCCATAGAAGAAAATCGGATCCATACTGCGTAGTCGCCCGCGATGGATCGCTTCAACAGCCTTTTGAGAGGTGGCGCTATGGGAGGCAGTCAAGCAACTCAAGGTGGTGTAGGTATCTCCATCTCCTCAAAAAGAACCTTGCTTAAAGCTGGAGCCTATTGTTAGCTGATGACATGCTAACTACTCTGTGTGCCCAGGACTCCAATCTTGTCGACAACTCCGAAACCGTCTACATATCATCGTTAGCTTTATTGAAGATGCTGAGGCATGGACGAGCTGGGGTCCCCATGGAAGTCATGGGTTTGATGCTGGGGGAGTTTGTGGATGACTACACCGTGCGAGTGGTTGACGTTTTTGCGATGCCTCAGAGCGGAACTGGCGTCAGCGTCGAAGCTGTTGATCCCGTATTCCAGACTAAGATGATGGATATGCTCCGGCAAACCGGCAGGTTCGTAGGATCGCTGGGGACTACGACTCCTTCTAGAAGCTGACGGTTGACAGACCAGAGACGGTTGTTGGATGGTACCACTCACATCCTGGTTTCGGCTGCTGGCTCTCTTCAGTCGACATCAATACACAGCAGTCTTTTGAGCAGCTCACACCGCGCGCTGTTGCTGTGGTAGTCGACCCCATACAGTCAGTCAAGGGAAAGGTTGTAATAGATGCATTTCGATTAATCAACCCTCAAACGCTCATGATGGGACACGAACCACGCCAAACTACTTCAAATCTCGGCCATCTCAATAAACCATCAATACAAGCTCTGATTCACGGCCTCAACAGACATTACTACAGCATAGGGATCAATTATAGGAAGACCGGCCTCGAAGAGAATATGTTGATGAACCTACATAAACAGGTCTGGACCGAGGCTCTGCAGATGGATGACTTCCGAGAAGAGGGTGGCAAGAACCAAGAAAAGCTTAAGAGGCTGGTCGGGCTTGCAGAGGGCTACGAGAAGCGTGTGAAGGAAGAGACAGAGCTTACCAAAGATCAGCTGAAGACAAGATACGTTGGCAAAGTCGATCCCAAGAAGCGTATGTCGATTTTATCAATGCAATTCCATACATACACTAACATGTCTTGTAGATCTTGAGGATGTTGGCCAGCAGTTGATCGAAGATAACATTGTCTCTGTATCAAGACAGATGATAGATAAGGAAGCGTCCGTTGCAAAGACAAATGGACAAAACGGACACCAAAATGGGTCGATGGACGTCGATGAAGAGCTATAGGGGCATCATCTTTTCTCTGAACTCCTTTAGAATCATGGACGCATCGATCATCGACGTTCACCAAAGCGACGGCGTTTAGAATCCTTGTACATGGCATAGCGTAATTTATGGATCCTTTAATTGCGATATATTCATGGTCACTCATTTGGTACGCATTTCATGAAGTTGTGATCACACCATGGCTGCAACCTCATCTCAACCGCTATCCGATTTTGCTTTGCCACTTCGACAAGCCTCTTCATCAACGATCCCTCCTGCTTCACCGAGGGCCACGCATCAAAGACGATCTGCGCCAGACCTGGCAGTCGCTGGATGATCTCTTCAAGAAGGTGTGCAGCAAAGTCGGTAAAGAAATTTTTGCCAATCCGGAAACCCTTGAAGACATCATGAGATGGATCAATCTCCACAAACACAGTCACAGTCCGGACATTCCTCATTTGCTCGAGCCCTAGTCGCGAGTCTACCCACCATGACTTTGGCGGACTGCTCCATCCCGGCCCCAATCTGAGCTCTAGTGAGACTAAAGATTCCCGGTAATGGGTCGGTAGGCGTGCAAGCAGAGGCACTGTCTTTGGCCCGAAAAAGCGACCATGTGTGGGGAAAATGCGAAAGGTATGACTGCTGTAGAAGAGACGAGAGCTCTCGCGATGAAGGCGACGAGAGGTCAGGAAGAGGTTCAGACGGTGGTGTGCTGCCCGATGATTCCCGGGATGCAGGTCGATAGTATCTGGTATAGCCAGGACGTGAAGCAGTATTTTGGAGCGGAGCTCGTAGGGAAGAGAGAAGAAAGGGAACGGTTGCTTCTTCAAACCTGCATCCAGCGGTACTGCAGCTAGCGAGTCCATGGACGAGGAGGAATTGTCCATTTCAATGGAGTAACGGAACCAACGAATATATCGTGCTAACGGAACAGGCAAGTCATTGGGAGCCTCACTGCCGTTCTTGAACGCAGGATTGGCGAACCATTGGTCTCCCCAGCTACTTCAACTCCATAATCAGAGAATTGTTGAAATGATAGAGTCAAATTTCAAGAGCCGGGTGGATTACTTTCATGGTAAGAGAAGTGTAATTTCCCCGTCAATGTTCTATTTTGCGGTTGCCAGTGCGGATCATCATCGGCCCGCTCAGATTCTGCAAAATCGATAGTTCTAGAGGACCTTGAGAATATTTAAATCATTGATTGCTCGCGTTTAAGCCGACAGTACAGGGAGCATCTGGAGGGCTCATTATGCTGGCTCGAGCAGCTGCCCGCTCTTTGCGACTCAATACCATACCAGGGCCGTGTCAAATTGCTTTACCCTCCCTGCAGTCTAGATCATATTCTAAAAGCAAGCCGAGAAAACCATTCGACTATAAAGCGCCCTCGGGCTCGAGTGCTGCAAATCGACAGGGTCAGACCATACAACGACCTGGTGGTTCGGTCACAAACGCTGTGGAAAACTTGCAGAATACTCAATCTTCTACCCCCCAGCCAAATTCTGACGTACCTTTCGACAAGCCCGCGGACAGCAGCTCTCACCCGGAGTACTCAACAGAGCAAGACGAATTCAAGACTTCAGCCCCAAATGATGGCAATACCGAACCACAGTCTACTTCTCCGTCTGCTATCGATCCCGCTGAAGCTCAAAGGCAAGCCCTTGAACAGGAGTCCAGACAACCCCTACCAGACCTGACCCAAGGCATACCTTCTACTCTCGACTCCGAAATAGCGTCCTCTTCCCAACGTGCGGACCCGAAAAGTCTTAATATTACAGAAGCTCCATCACAGCCAGGAGGGCAAGGGGGAGGAGACCTACCAAAATCTGCATACATCTCCTCTTTTGAGCGACGGCGCACCAGGATTGCGAACTATGCATTTGGCAGCGCCTTACTCACTTTAATACTAGGGGCTGTCTATGCAGGGAGAAACTGGGAGACCGAGGAAGAGGAGCTGGCGCACCCAGATACCCCGTCAGGCTGGGGATTGGGCTTGTTCTGGAACAGAGCATGGGCACGATATCATACCACACTTGACTACTACAACGAGCCTGCTTTTCCTAAGCTTCTACCCGATACAGACCCAGCATGGGAACGACCGTATACACTGGTACTAAGTCTAGAAGATTTACTCGTTCATAGCGAGTGGTCACGAGAACATGGCTGGAGGATGGCCAAGCGACCGGGTGTCGATTATTTTCTTCGATACCTGAGCCAGTACTACGAGTTGGTCGTCTTTACTAGCGTTCCATCTGTAAACGGGGGACCCATCATTCAGAAACTGGATCCATATAAGGTGATCATGTGGCCATTATTTCGGGAAGCCACGCGCTACAAGAAGGGAAAGTACATCAAGGTAAGGGTCACAAAACTTTGGTGCGGAGCGAGATATTGATACTGTTTCAGGATCTTTCCTTCCTTAATCGAGATCTAAGTAAGATCATCCTCGTGGACACGGAACAATCACACGCAGAGCTCCAGCCAGACAATGCAATCATCATACCCAAATGGAAAGGCGACCCTAAGGACAAGGGCCTCGTTTCGCTCATTCCATTTTTGGAGTTTGTAGGCGCGGACCCCAAAGACACACGGGAGGTTTTAAAATCGTTCCAAGATACCGACCTTCCGAGCGAATTCGCGAGACGGGAAGCCCTCCACAGAGAGAAATTCATGAAGGAATTGGAAGAAAGAAAGGCCAAGCGACCACGTCGTTCGATAGGTCTTCTCGGGAGTCTGGTGGGCAAACCGCAAGGAGGTATGGACGGTCTCGAAAGCTTATCGGAGGCTTTTGACCAGGGCAAGACATATAATGATTTGGTGCGGGAAAGAGGACAGAAGCAGTATGAGATACTCGAGCGAGAGATCCGGGAGAATGGCGAAAAATGGTTGAAAGAGATGGCAGAAGAAGAGAAGAAGATGCAAGAAGATGCGATGAAAGGCATGAAGTCGAGCATCACTAGCGCCATCCCCTTTGCAGGCGGCGGTGGAAAGCAGTCGTAGGAGATTGCTATTGGAGTTCTGTTTGTCTCAGGTTTGTGGTGTCAAATCGACACCGTGGTTCCACTCATAGCGTGGGCTGGGTATGGGTTACAAAGTGTAAAATATGCGGAGCTAGACACGTTCCTGAGTTCAAACCATTGGATCGTCTGTTCAAGCCGAAGAAATCAATGTTTCTGATCTAGCGAAAGGGGCTGGCATGCTCCAATTAGATAACAATGTAAATATACAATTGTCAATGCTCTTGCTGACAAGAAGATGACTGTGATAAATGAGGGATAGAGTACGGTACAAGTCTTTTCTGGATCTTGGGACCGCGCGAAGGATCAAAAGGATGGTACCCCTATATTAAAAATCGGCGCAACTTCTCCAAAAAAAATTGATTTTCACATAAGTTAAAAATCAGAAAATGTAGAAACCACTGCGCCTAGAATGGCTCCATAACCACCACGAATTCTAGCTTTAAACTTCTCTAGATTACCCTTTATATGCTACGCTTCTAGTCCTTATTTTTTAGAATAATAAGTAGCGATTAATAGTAGATAGGTAAGAAGTTATCGACTTTCTCTAATAAATTATAAAATCGCCTAATAAGGGTAAGTAAGCCGAGGATTTTTTTTTCTTTCGCCGAGGTCTATTTCTCCGTAAGGCTAAGCGACCGTACTTTTTTCACGGTTTCCTTAAGTACTATACGTATAGAGGGTTACCTCGAAGTATTTACTAAAACTTAATAGGTCTATAGAGGTGCATATAAAGGGTAATCTAGAGAAGTTTAAAGTTAGAATTCGTGGTGGTTATAGAGCTATTCTAGGCGCAGTGGTTTCTACATTTTCTAATTTTTAACTTATGTGAAAATCAATTTTTTTTTGAGAAGTTGCGCCGATTTTTAATATAGGGGTATGTTGGTGGGCGACGCCTTTCGCGCCCTTCTCCGCAGCCACTCCGCATCAGCTCCATCTCCATTCTTGACTGCCACAGCCACCCCTCCCTCACCTTGTTCGCGCGTAACGCCTGAGTTCAATCCTCAGTTTAAGACGGCTGCTCCATAGCCTTTGTCAGCAATACGATTCCGTGAAGGCAGGGTAATCCTCCCCGAATTGGATGTCTCATTCTATATTAATGAACCGGCAACAATGACCGACATTCTTCCGGGAAGCTGGCCCGCTGCGGAGGCGGATCCAAGTGGACCAGATGAAGACCGAGCAAGTCGTCCAAGCACGGCAACGACCTATGTGACTTTTGCAGAGCCGGACGGTCCTGAATCGCAAGAGGACAACACAATTGGGAGCGAGCAAAAGGGCATAGACAATGCTGGAAAGCGCGGGATAGTGAGGATGCCAGAACTTCCACCAGAAATTCTTGAGACGTACGGACACCCGAGTGGCTTTACTGGCTTGCATTGAGCTGATTGTTCTGCAGGATACTATATCTCACAGATCCAGAGACTTTCGCCTCACTCGTCCTGGTAGGCCATGCCTGGCGCGAAGCATCGCAAACACCCCATCTCTACGCCCACCACCTTTCAAGATGCCCTTCCTACTCTCGTTCACATTGCGTCATCGGAGGTCCATTCACAGATGACAGCTTACCCCTGTTGAAAGGACAATTTGCTCGGGAAGTGAAACGAAACTTATTCGAAGCATACCTACAACCCCGGAGAACGTCCGTGAGCTTGATATCTACGACTACAAGCTCATCGGCTGCCTTCCCCGGTGGCGAGGCCTTTGACTTTGCATTCTCACCTAACGGCCATTGGGTCCTTGCTCTCTCCTCATCCCGCATTTATGTCATCGATACTGTATCGCCAAAGGTCTCTGTACAGAGGGAGCTCAAAGTCTTACGACGTCCAGTATCCGCAGCTATCCTGGACGACGGATCTACACTAGCAGTACTCTCGAGCGATCAAGAAGTCAACGTATACAGCCTTACCAACCTCAAAGTGAAGCACCTTCAGTGTCTTGCACTTGACAATCCTCCCCACACCATAGCCTTGGCACCAAAGGGCGAGGTCCTAGCTGCTGCTTTCGATGGAGGGATTGAGCTTCATTCGTTGACATCGAACTCTCTCGAGAACGACCACCGAGCGGTTAAATGTGATCGCGTTGATGCTTTGAGATTTTCGAGCGATGGGACGATGCTATTGGGTACAACTAAGAATAGCAAAAATCCCAATACCGTCATTCTCTCTGCGCCATACTACACAGACGATCATATGGAGATGCCAGCGTCTGACAAAATCAGCCATTTGTGGACGTCTCAAATTCTTTTTCCCAACAGCAGTCGTGACTGTAGCAACGCTACAATACTGCCACACCGTTCCGATGGCGATGCTAATTGGACTTTTACCTACGATAAGGTCTTCGAGAGTTTCCGGGCTGTACGTACGGATGATCTCAGAAACGGAACCACGTATTTCACCGGTCCTAAGCATCCTAGCCGCGACGGTCCTAGAAACGCGAGGAAGAAATTAACCCCTTGCACATTGCCTTCCTCGAGTGATTGTGGAGAGCTCGTCGCTGCTGGCTTTCATGGCCAAGAGGTCTGGCTCTATGGCGTTCCTGAAGGACTCGATGCATCAAATGGATCGCAAACGGACGAGGTGGGTTCTCAGAGCGCGTCTTCCGCCAGACCGAGTACGCCTTCAAGTGGCCTTAGAACTCCAAGAAGATCATTCACGAGGGGCGAAGCTTCTGAGGTTACTGGGTTGCCAAAGTGGCAGGTCTTAGTAGATAAACATCGAAATGTGTTCGCCAAAGGTCGTCGAGTTGCAGAGATCTCGGGCGTCTCCAGCTTGTCGTGGGTGGGCCGTACACGAGGGCTGCAGGGAGAGCCCGCGCTGGCAGAGCGTTTGGTTATCGCTGCCCCAGGTGGTATAGCTGGGGATCCTGAACTTGAACAAGAAGGGTTTGCCTCTATTGATGGAGGTCGACTGATCATTCTAGATTTCGACAGGACGGCTGGGGACGGCACTACTGAGGAAGTAACATTTGAGATCGGCAACGATGAGCCTGAGCTGCTGGAGGAAGTCAGCAGAGACATGGATACTGAAGTTGCCTTGGCAAGGCGCCGTACTGTGAAGAGAGAGCTGACACCAGGTGCAACTGTCGCTGATGTATTGGCGTCTGCGCCTCCTTTGCCTACGATGCCACCAATGCCACCAATGCCAGCTTCAGCTCCCACCGCAAATGCACTTGTAAATACAAGTTCATCAACGGTAATACGAGGCCTTCCGCCGAACTCTAGGGATGAACCCAGCGCTCAACAACCACTGAGTGATAATGAATCACCTGGGGAAGGCCTCAGCTTGGAGGAGGCGTCTGAGGTCTTCGGCGGATCGTACTCACATACTCAGCCTCGTTCACGTACAACGCTCTACAGGTCTGCCACTGCAGTAGCTGCCAATCGGGAACGTAATCCCAATGCTCCCCGCATCATCGAGCAGGCTCAAGTACAGTTTCGACGCCCAGGGGATCGCACGGAGCTACCGCATGAAAGCGATGCTGACAACTGGGTTCCTCCACCACCGGCGTACACAGCCAAAGCCGACAGACCCCTGCCAGAAGAGCTTCGTGTAACCTTGCTGCCGCGGAACCCTGAGTCAGGGCGTCGAGCCAGGTTTGGTCGTGATCGCCCTCGTCGTGCTAGTACAGTATATGAAGGCCTACCTTCGGATGCTAGTGGGCGGAGGATCTCTTCTGTTCCCGAAAGACCGTTAATGTTTTCACGGCAAAGATCTGCTGAGGCATCTTCACCGAGTCAGCTATCTCGACGGTCAGTCTCCGATGTCGTGCCACCAAGGTCAGATACTGTCAGTCCGCTGAGCACTATCGGCTCATTGTTCGATGACGAGCGTAGCGAGCCGTCTACCAGTAGACGACCTTCTACAGCTTCTTCTAATAGGAGACCAATGTCTGCGTTTGTTGGCAGCATTGCTGGCTCATTGAGAAGACCCAGTACCTCTCGAATGACCTCTCCGACGATGCCAGGACCACAGACGCCTTTCCCTCAAAGACCGCGAACGGGCAATTCAGTTTCATTACCTCCAAGTCCAACCCGCAACGAACGGCCAAGTTCTCCAATCACCCTAACAGGAGCAAACCTCCAACAGCGTCTCGAATACCCTCTCCCCCCTGCCCCCACAAACTCAAGCATGGAATCCCTCCACCGACGCTTCGATCCTCCTCCCCAATCCCCAGCAGCCCCCCCAAGACGCGAACCCTCAGCCTACGAAGAAATGACCGCAACAGCAACAACGATGCCCAGCGCCCAACAACTCGCCAACCTCAACACCCGCTCCCGCCAACCCCCTCCCCCACCCTCCACTCGCCGCCTCCCCTCCTCCATCTCCTCTCCCTCCGGCTATCCCATCCCCGCTCCCCCCCGCGGCGCTCTCGGCGCAGCCGGCAACCATCCCTCCACCTCGCTGCATTCCCCCTCCCGCACCATCTCCAATCGAAATTCTTTCGCTCGCTCGTCACCCGCGCTGCTTAGACCCACGGCGCAGAGACTCGATACTATTGAGAGTGTGAATTCGTTCGTTAGTCGGGTGGGCGAGAGGTCGAAGTCTAGGGATTTGCATACGGCGGGGAGTGAGGGGCGCGTGAGGAGTCATAGTTGGGGGCCGGCGTTGGTACTGGATAGGGTGCAGGTGGAGGGGGGGCCGGTGAAGAGGGGCTTGTTTGGGGGGTGGAAGGGGAGGAGGAGTAGGGTAAAGGGTGGGGAGGGGGCTGATGATGGGGGTGGGGGGTTTCGTGAGGGGAAGGGCGGGAAGTGTATCGTAATGTGAAGTTTTCGAAGAGGTTTTTTCTTGGTCGTTTTGGTGTTTTTACATCCACGTTCGTGATGTTTGGTCGTTGGGGATAGGACTTCAATGTTATCTAATTGGATATATAAGTAAGTGGGATCAGGGGCATGGCGATGGCGGGTTTTTTGGTATGCATGAGGGGTGATCACTTGATTTGCACTTTCAAGGTACCCACTCTTAAGAGTGACGGTTCTATAATTCAATTCGTGTATATCAAATACATTCATACCCGATCAATGTTCCCAGCAGCCTCCAGCCCCTTTTGTTACCCCGGCTATTCTCATTCATGTCATACAATTCATTCAAAATCATCATCCCACCCCAACCCAAGTCCCCCAAACACCCCCAACACCCAACCCAATAACGTATACCCACAATCCATATCCCATACCCATACACCCACCCCCCTCATCCCCCCCCATCAAGCCTTCTCCCCACCCCGACCTCCACCCTCCTTCTCCTTCCCCCCCATGAATTTCTTAATAAACGACATCCGCCGCTTATTCTGCTCCTTCGCCATCACCTCGTCTTTGGGCGGCCGCTCGGCGGAATCGATGCTGAAGTGTCGGTAGCCGTGCTGGTACATCGACGCGTTTTCGTTGAAGCCGATCGCTTCGAGCCCTTGGGCTGTGTGCCGGAGTTTGTCGGATCTAGGGGGAGGGGGTTAGTGGGATGGAGGATTTAGGGGGGAGGAGGGGGGAGAGAGGTGGTGGTGGTGGTGGTTTTGAGATTGGGGGAGATGGTGGTGGTGGTTTTGAGATTGGGGGAGATGGTGGCGAGCGGTGATAGAAGTTTTGTGGGAAGATAGTGGTGGGTGCTTTAAGGAGAGAGAATTTGTGGCTGTCTCCATTGGAAGAGAATTGCTGTTTTGAGGAAGAGGGGATTGATGCTTACAGCTTGGGTCTGCCTTCGCCTAACAGTTCTTCCTTTTGCTCGGGGTTGCCATGCCTGGATTTCTCGTTGAAAGAATGCATCTCATCTGGGCATTCAGATACGGTAACAGACATGTTGAAGAGCAAGGAATCGCGTTGGTTTTATGCGGAAGTTTATAAGCTGATTTGAAATCCTGGGCTGCAGAAGCCACGCTTCGCTCCTGAAGGAATAATTGGATAGTGATCCTGCAGATAAGCTCAAAGCTTCCACCATTGCTTTTTTATAAGAAAATGCCCAGCTTTGGCTTTGAGGAATCATGTCTTGGAAGCTCTTTGCCCCGTCCGCACGATATACGCGCACCTCGATTGGTGTCGGCAATAACGGTTTCTGCAGCTCGATAGCCGCGCGTGACAAATGCTCTGAACCCACTTGATCCTTACGGGGATTTTCCCTTCTTTGCGATCGTGAATGTGGAGTCCCGATTGTGATTCTTGCGACCCTTTCTTGCATCCAATGAATTTAGGTGAGGGCGGAATTAGTGGATTGAACCACGCGAGTGAGATATTTTGATGCTTAGGCTGAAACCCCCGTGTGGTTGATATCATAGATATCTGAAGATCGGTGGGCTTCGATCTACGATGGAGATGCCGAATGGGATCGAATCATGCTTGGTTCCGACCCGCTTCAGGATTCTATCCCCGGTCGCATAGATATCCTCGTCGCGTGGAAGGGAGAAGGGAGAAGCCGAGTGGGCTCCGGAGTTTTTATTTCTGGGTCTTTTGGATTGCGACATCATAATACTATCAGTCGAGTCGTAATGGATCGTTTAGTCGACCGTCTTCATCCTCTATTGTTGGATAGCCGTCAGATGGCGCCAAGGCATCGATCAGTCAAGGTCGAGTTGAGTCGGACATCTCAAAACATTCCACTCAGGGACTGTAAGACGGGATCCAAGCACTTGAAAGTGACCAAAACGGTAATACATGTGCCAACGGAAGGTTCGGTTACGTTGAGGTGACACTGCTGAAACGCGGCATCCCGAGCCGTTATCTGTAGCCTTTGTACTCCACGTGCGTCAGCTCTTGAGCCTCCTAACAGCTGGAACCTCTCCAAAATGTGATACTATCGGCCTGTGGTGGCTGGTTTTGTCCTATTTCTGATTCTCTAGGTCTGTCAACGATGCCTGTGATGCTTTTTGCTTGGGATTTGGCTGCGACCCGCCCAGGCTCGGCTGCAGTGAGACAAAAGGAAATTGAAGAACAACGTGGCTTGCTCTATTCATTAAAAAAGGCGAAGTCAGTACAATAGTTCAATTGATGGCAGCTTTTCCGTCTGCTTGGCATTTCTCTTGTTCTACCCTGACACCACCCGCTCTTTAAAGCACCCGGGATCGCCGGGGTCACTATCCCAGAGATCAGTGCGTTCCAGTGGCTTGCAACCTAGTTTAGATGCGGATTCGAGAGTTCCAAGAAAACGCAATATGACAATAGAGGAAAAGGAAGGAACAGAGGAATGAGTATCGATAAAATATTTACTGCGCCCATATCTGCTTTGCTGGTCCCATAAGCGACTCTTTTTGAATGCTTTATTAATGCAAAGCTTTTAAAAAGGGGATTATGCTGAGAATCAACCGTTGTGACTGTACCTTTACGAAGGACCAAAAAGCAAGATGATTACCATGCAACTTGCAGAGATGAGAGCATCGCAGAGCCCCTCATGTTGGCTCATCAGCAATTTTGCGCACCGAAAAAGGAGATGAAGTTTGAATAATTTACCGATCTTGGTCAAAAAACCTCATTCACAGTCCTTAGGAGCTTCTGCTGCGTGGAGTGGTACTGTAATGATTTGAATTCAAGCACGGCGGGAAATGCTGTGATGGACGTTGCGAACTGGCTGCAATCTGGCGCACAGCTCAGGAAGAAGGAGATTATCTGTCACTGGAGAGTGGGAATCATGAAGATGGCGAAATGAGACACCCACAGCGAGTGGTGATTCCCAATAATTGAAGGTAAAGGCATCTCTGCGACCATGATCCTCGTCTTCGCGATTCGACAGAGCCAGTCTGACAATGGCTTCGCTTGTTATGACCACTTTGGAGTCTGAAGGACGCATGATGGGGGATTTAGGCAAAAGCATAGTCGTGCAGAAGATAGCATAGATAGATCTGGGTCCTGCGTCAAGTGTGTGATTCCCAGCCAATTTTGGTGGGGCGGGCACGGAGAAATTCGGCGCTCCCGGCCGCGCCAATTGTGCAATGCAACGTCTTCCCATTGAGCAGACATTGCTCGCAGAGGAATCATCATGCACAATTTCGAGGGAAGAGTAGATCGCAGCGAGTGAGTAGCCATTGAGTAGAGGCATCCAAGATAAGACAGTACTTACAGAATTAGAGGCCATGGTGTTTGCTATGAAAAGCAGAGAATATGTTGCAGACATATTTACAGCAGAACCACGACGTCTGAGTTATACCGCTATTGTTTAACATTCTAGTTCTTATACCCACTAACCGTTCGTCATGCTGTTGGTACTATGTGGTACAGTAGGTGCTGCAGTCTTGCCAGTGATAGTCTTGCTAGTGCCGTTTGACATTTGGTCCTCCAGGTCCTCGATATCTTTATGAGAAGAACAATTCTCGATCCATATTAATTTCTGCATTAACATGGAAGCTTTTGATTATACAAAGCTAAAGAATGATCTAGAGAAAAGTGTTTGCCCCTGGAATTGAGGACTGGACTAAGGAAATGAACCACATTGAAATTCGAGGAGAAGGTAGACTTTCAGCAGGCAAAACCAAGGAAATGTGTGAGGGGCTTTCCTTTCGTGAGATTTTGTGCTATTTACTGTGGCTACTTGGCGCTAAGAGCGTATCGTATGATCCAAATTCCCTCAGTGTTGAAGTTGAGGAGTGATGTTGACGAAACACGAAGACCGATGGCTATAGTGTGGCAGTGGAAGAAGTTGGATGCGGTGAAGAGATGTGTTGCGCGATATCAGAAAAAGAAATCTAGGAAAGGAAGGGAAAGCAAATCAAATCAAGGGCTGGCGCGCGTCGTCAGAAAAGGAGAAAAACAAAAGGTCTCCGCAGGGGTTTGAACCCAGAACCTTAGCTTCCCCGATGCTCGCCCTAAACCACTGCGCCATCTGAGAAGAATGGCCTTAGCACTGGTCCTGTGACGCTGTGGAGGTTGCGCCAATCTCCGGGAAAGTCAAGCCAACCTCCTCCAAATTGGCAAAAAGAAAGCAGCCGGTGGTGCCGCCTTGAGTACCAACCAACCAGGCGCTCTCCACATGAACATGCCAGTCAGTACTCGAAGGTCTATTTTCACAGGGCCGTAAGAAAGGGTTAATGCTTATACCCTTTCTTTGTATCTCCGGAACCGCGCTAGCTCGTGAAGAGACTTGTAATCACCGGACGCTCCTACATAGGCCGAAGTCATCAGGCTTATAGGGTCCGGCCGCAGTTTGCTGCCCCACAGGGGGCCAAGGGCCGTGATTTAGTAAGGATTCAGGCGTTATTTAAAATCATATTTTCATTTTCTGAATTAATTTGCGCTCTGAGCTCAACACGCTCCACGCCATGACTGCAAGCCAGAATTCGCAGCCAATACCACCTAGCCCCCTTATCTTTGAACGAGCCAGGGAAGGCATTCAAGGCGACCATTGCATGAGGATCAGATTTGGCCGTGTTGCGCTCATGGTGTTCTTCGTTCTCATTGCATATTCAACAATTCGATAACGTACAAGGTCACGTCCCAAAAGGAAATGGTAGGAGTACCCTCCATACTCAATGTTGTCTTTTCGAGATATCTCATAAAGCTCGTTCTCGAAAATATTCTGACCTTTCCTGAGCTGTTCGGCCTTTGATTTATCCCTTTCGTTTACAGAGGTGAGTAAAGGGGGCTGACCCCTATGAATTATGACGGAGACCATTATACATTTAAAGCCTGACCCAAGCAGTAACCCCATACGACTTCGCTTACCCTCACAGCAGGTGAATCTGCAAGATCTCCTTGTAGAGAGGCTACTCCTGTGAGTATTGAGCCAATATTAACTTGGGCTTGGGCTCCGATTATACACATGTTCGAGCCTACTGTCCTTCCCAGGAGGTCAAAAGTACTGTGGAAACTTTCAAATGCTATCTGAGTATCCAAAATTACACGATTGCTTACACTGGCTACTGCCCCCACTCGCACAGCTGACACATACCGCTATCAAATTCCACCTATCACACAATCAACCTACTCCATAGAACCCTATTCAACAACTAGCATCATACCGATCCCCAAAACATCTTCCTTACACTCCGATCAAGCATTAGAACATCCGCGTCAACCGCACTCTATCTGACGAGAAAAACAGCCATATCCGCAAGCTCATGAGAAATAGGGGACCCCCAGTGTCTTCGACAGGGGAGATGAGGCTTTGGTGTATTTTTTCCACGGTGGGAATGCGGGATGTGTCAGTGGGAAAAGAAAGGGCGCGGGGTCGAGGGGATCAAGCCTATGTTTGGGGAGGCGGTGGGTGATGAGTGTGGAGATGGGGGAGGTGGGCTTCGGCTTTTGTGGGACAGTGGGAGACAACAGCAAGATTTGCGACCCTCGAGCCAAAGAAATTATCAATTAGAGTGAGTTGCGCTATCTACAGGATTGCGAGCGTTCGCTTAGCCAACCAATCATGAATTCGTCCACTCATAATATACAATACTGTCAGGTTCGTTCACTGCTGGTCCTCGTACGGAGAAGAAAGTCACGGTCGAGTGGCGTTTCAATACACTAGGTACCAAGTGTAATTATATGCACCATAGAGTTTCAGACCAAGTCCGAAATGTTCCGCTCCTGAGCGATATCGGGTCTTTCGAGGGAATTCTTTCCCTGGCGAACCCCCAACTCTTCAACCGCAATCACTGTCTCAAGCCTGATCGCGTTTTGCGGGAGCTTGTTTGGGTGGCCACTGGCAGCAGTCCAAGCGGCTGCATCATGGCCATACATTTTTCTCATGGATTCTGAATCATGGTCGCGACTTCGCATCGCCTCTGAGATAGAGTTGACATTCCTGACGCGTCCTCGATGTAAGGAATATCTGGCTTCTGCAGAAGGATCCGAAGGAGCTGGTGAGCGGGCGAAAGTTCTGCTCCGGCCTTTGAGTTGAAAACGTTCGGTTGAGGTGATAAGAGGTCTGATGGTTGGTATACAAGTAGCGATTATACCAAGGCGCGTTTCTATACTAGAGTCGAGCTGTTAGATGAGTTTCCGTGGAAAATGCTGGCTGCTGGGCTTCAAGCTGCCTACTTACCCCGCCCAAATGGCCAAAGGAATTGCATCCCCTAATTCCTTCGTCAGACATTGCGACATTACCACGGCCTTAGGGTTTGACGCGACCTACAGGTAACATCGACCCCAGCAAGCTTGCTTATCAGCACTGTTCTGATAATCGCCGTTGCTCCAGTACTACAACTCCGTCAGGGTTTGCTCTCGCTTAAGAGACTAGACCCAAGCTTACAAGTACCCAAGGCTCATAAGGGCAGCAACTCCGAATTTCTTTTTGGTGCTCATTTGAAGGTTCCACATGACCACGATAGGAATGCTGGAGAGTGCCCAGTCCGATAGGACAGCCGTAGCTTCAAACCAGATAAGCAGAGTTCACCATGACTCTTGCGGTGCATCGAAGAACATACCACCATTGTAGTAACCAACTCTCATGACGACCTCTGGACTCCAACATTTCCCAGGCGCAGCATGATCCCACAGTTTGTTAAGCGGCCGGCATTGAGCGATCAGCGTAATGGCGTTAATTGTTGTCGCCACAAGCACAAATGCCATAGTCAACCAGACTGACGACCTACAGGACTTCCTTGTGCCGAAAACGCGCAGCAAGAAAAACCCTATCGACCATTTTATGAAGAATAGATCGAAAATTGTGAGCAAATGTAGTATGCTGCTGATCTTGGATGATTGAATGAGTGCTTCGCGTGACTGTGACGACAATAGCAAATAGTACATATGACGGCCGAAGCCCCCTTGAATTTGCCATCCGGCTAGAATCATTGACGCAGTGGTAGAGAGCTAGAAAGGTTCAGTATGAAGCCTTGGAGGTAGACATGGGCTCCATGTCCCACTCACCACGCCTAGGATTATGAAGTAATCATCGACACCGACGCTCCTGACGATAAAGGTACGCACGTAGAGTCGCGCGAAGAGCAAGATGATCCCAATACCTAGAAGAATTGAATGAACGACAAGGTCTTGCCACGCCTTACTCTGATCACCACCGAGAGGGGGTAGTAAAGGGGCACTGGAGTCCGCCATCTGAAACTGCAGTACTAGCAACGTTGTTCTAGTGGAGAGAGCAACTTTGCCTTACGATAGCGGACAACAGCTAATAAAACCCAGTCTCATATTCTCTCACAGCAAGTCGCCGAGGATGCCAGAAGAATTTGAGGGGCGAATTGAAGTGTATTCTGCCGCCTGACGATATTCGTGCCACGCGCTCACTCTCAGTGCAGCGGGCATGAGTGGGTGCGCGGCCAAGATAATAGCCATGTAATTTGGCTGGTGGTGCTTGTACCTCAACATGATAGGGCTGGTAAGGCCAAAGGCATTGAGGCTGAGCTTTCGATTCAGAGGAAGCACTTAGTAAGGCTGCGGGGAGCGAAGTAGCTATACAATTGGAAGAATTTACATACCTCGGTAGCGATAGGCATGTCAAAACCTTGGACCAGCGAACCATGTTCGTTCCACAGTCGATTGAAGATCTCACATAAGCTCAGCTCTCCGATCGCAGCTTACATCGATTTTCCGGTCGCGTTCTAGGTCCTCCTTTTCAAGGGCTGTTGCGAAAGGCATGCACGCCAAGCGGAAAACCGGGCTCGCCTACGTAGGGCTTGCATTGATGCAGCGGTCTGGCCGACACACGATGCCACCCCACGATAATCCCGATTGGTAGGATTCAAGTAAGTTGTGGAGTCTTCGCTACCATATGAGGGATTTTGACCGATATGTAGGTGTCTTTTGTGTCTTTTGTGTCTCTTGTACTCTGTACAACCAGTCGCTGTCAAAAGTGAAGAAGGCGCGTGGACCCTTTGTACGCAACAATCACAAGTCTCCTGATTTTAAATCAATGAGATGCTCAGACGGAATGGCAGACTAGTATAGATTCATGGCAAGACTGTGGAATCCGGATTTCAATTTGCTGACAATCCAGCAAGATTTTGGTGCCGTTTTGGTGATCTTTCTTCGTGGGAGATCAGGCCTAGCAAACACACATTGACAGCCATTGATAGTACCATAGCCCCCCAATCGGCCATCTTCTTGCAGGAACCGCAATGCGATGCGCTGACATTATGGGCACGATGCTGCTCGCAGGTGCATCCTGATCTCGAGCATTGTGCGTCAAAAGAGTCGGCGAAGCCGGACGCCATGATGCGACATTAGAGCAAAGATGAAATCCTCAGCACCACCAGCATGCACACCTCTAGGTCATAGGAGCAGTCTTCGCTGAATTTTCTTCAGCAAGCACAGTCTGATGTAGGTCAGCTTATGCGCCTTGAGATAATGACAGCCCGTGCCTCAATTCTAGAGAGCTAGTTCCAGAAACGGGGAAGCTACGTTGCTTTTGTGGCTAAACGAAGTGCCTCAAGCCTCGGCTATGCGCTCAGTGCGTCTGTGAGGGCTGCCGCAGCCGGTGGTGATTTCACATGTCGTCGTTGCGATGAGGCTGGCCGTCAATGCCCCTCTGCTTCTGAAGGATCCGGCAACGATTAATAGTTTCGATTGTGGCGAAGAAGGCCGACTCGAAAGCTAATTGCCCGAATCCACGCGTTCTCACAGGAGGATGTCGTACCTGCAAGGAGCAGGGCCATCCTAAGGCAGAGTATACTAGCACGACATTGGTCAAATGCTTCGACTATCAGGAAGGAGGCCACCAAGCCTCGGCGTGCACCTCGAAGCGCAAGGTACACTTGACAAGTCAGCACTTCATGACATAGACTGTGATGCAACCTGGGTCGATCTTGACGACATTCGTGTGGCTTTCCAGGTATACGTCAGACGTGCGCCGAATATGCATCTGGTGTAAGACCATTCTCTGAATACGAGTGCCAAGACCAGAAGATACCAAGACTTTTATGCATGCATATAATAATTATGCCCGCGCCTGCAACAAAAAGGTACTTCGCGTTACTAGTAGAGTCTAGTCATTGAAATGCTCTAAGATACTAGATTGAAGGGATACCAGGATACTGGATTAAGCAAACCCTTCAATCGCTGGGAAGAAAACGTAAAAAAGATAGCGACACCTGCAGGATTCGAACCTGCGCGTGCGAACACATCGGCTAATTCGCACAATAGCAGGCCGACCCCTTAACCACTCGGGCAAAGTGTCTTGATGACAGAACGTGTTTATAGTGGTATAATATGAATTATGAGGAGGCGATCTGATAGCTGGAAGGCTTGGCGCTCACTCGACCCTAAAATAAAACAAAAACCGCCCCGGAGATTTCACCGACCTACCAGCCAGCGTTTTCCTTACGTGACCTAGGATCATCAAACCTTTGATTGTATCGTCAATCAAAGTATGGATTGGGTCCTTGTGACTCGTAGGCATGAGGGGGATTTGAATAAATTGAATAAATGGAATAGAGGGGTTTAGCATACTTTTTCAACGCAGTTTTACAACCTAAATCGGGTAATCGACTACCCCACTTGCCTTGTTAAGTAGGAACCATTCTACTCGTTCTACATCTGTTTGAAAACGTCTGGACCAGCCCAGCCTCGAGATCCTGAGCATGTATGCTTGAACGAGTCAAACCACCAACGGGTCAGAAGCTACGTCGAATCAAGGGGACTCGTAAACATTCGAGCCGAGGAACGTGCTGGATTCCTCGAAAAGCAAGGGATACTCGAGCATAAAAAAGATGTCGAGGTTTCGAAACTTCTTACGAGGTGTCGACCTCGACATAAGGACTTTGGGAAAGATCTTCTGCCAACATCTAGCCCTTCGAATGCCGACTAAAATTCTCCGTACCTACGGCTTGAAAGCTAGGCTCGAGGTCCTGGTCACTCCAGATCGGACTGTCGGGCATCGCCACCCCTTTTCTCCAGATCATGCACAAAATGAGGGTAAAGGTCGAGAAATCTCATTAGAATTTGAAGGAGTAACATAAATCGACAACAGCCATCGGGGGACTTGGATGACGCATCATTAAAGAGGGCAGAGGCAGGTCTTTTCAACGGACGTTAATGGGAGCGTCGGAGGAGACTCATGACAGACGACAATGATGAGATGATCTTCTAATTGAATACAATTCTGGACGAGGTCTATGGCTGTCCAATGGCAGAGATCTAGTATAAAGCTGGCCGTTTTCTTTTGCAAACTTTCACTAAGAGGTCGTTTGAAAGTGAGAGTAATGTGACACTAGCTAACGGGAATCATACTCGCGGTAGTAGGGACGAATCATGTGATTACATTTACGGAGTACGTTTGACTGTACGCCCAATCCCATCCGCAATAGAAACCCTTGCCCGTGCGAGAAATTCATCATGAAGGAGAGGTGGTCTAACCAAATCAATCTCTAGTTTTATTACAGTGTAAGCGAACGCTCGAATTCTGAACGCCCCCGTTTGGATCAAGCCGCACTCTACTTGTAAGCAACGGTTTCGAGACACCACTAGCACCACAGCTCCCCAGCTTTGATGGCTCAGTACTGTAAGCGAGCAAGCGTGGCTGCCTAGGCCGAACCTTACTTGAGCTCAGAGCCTCAGCCAGCTTTACAAAAAACGAGTTCATCGAGAAAGATTCGAAGAAGAGTTAGGGCGAGAGGAGAGAAAGAGAGAGCCAAGAATTGAGGGCCAACGAGAAAGCAGATGAAGGAAAGTAAGTCGGAGGGCCAAGACTTCTCAATGGGGCTGAGACGACTATGGATAGTAGGACCGTTTCACTGCGCAGTGAGAGTGGAAATATTAAGAAAATACAAAGGAGAGCAAGATATGGAGGCGTTTCCATAGCGAGGGGTGAGAGACTTTCAGAACAGTAGAAAGCAGAGGGTGGCGAGGAGCAAGCCTAGCGCTCAGATGGCGGAATCTCCTCAAACACCAGAAATGAGGACTGTTGGGATTCAGCCCTATGCCAGCTTCTTGATTAGGCTAGCGCCTGGCCATCTTAGGCTTAGGGTATTGTTCTTCTTCTTCTCCTGTCAATGTGAGTCAATCAATCCATTTTTTTAAATAATGATGTCGGGGAGCCGCGGGGCGTATTGATCGTGCTCAGCATCGCTGCAAATTGAAGTCGATCTGACTCTTTCGGGCTCAGTCGACAAGACGGCCGCAACTGCCGAGATTAGATACGTATCGAGCGTATGATGGCAAGGAAAGTTTTGGTAAAAGTAGATCCTCACGCGTCGAATTTACACACTGCCAAATGCTTATGGTGGAACAGGTCTATCAACTTATGCCTAATATCATGAAGGCAAAATCAGACGATGAACACACTAGGCCAAAAGCTGTTGTACCATATTTACCAGCGGAGATCAAAAGTATCACAGCGCAGTATCTAGTCAAGTCTGATCTCAAAACCCTTCGCCATGTCTCTAAAGACTGGAGCGCAATGGCTACGCCCTTCCTATTTGATAGAATCTTCATCTCGCCATACGACAAAGACCTACAAGTCTTTACAAAGATAACGCAGAATAGTGTGTTAAGCGGTTCAATTAAGGAGATGATTGTTGATACCTCCTGGGTTACTGCGATGTCACACGAGTGCTACTTTCACCTTTTACTCAAGGATATACGTTCGCTTAGCAGCGGTCTGAGCGAGCAATCGCCTTTCTATGGTCGCAATCGTCGACTTAACAAACTTGTCAAAGAATTGATGTGGAATTACAGACACGACGGTTCACTTTGGTCGAAACACGGGAACGAGAGACTGGTAAAGGATGGATATCTGTCTTGGGAACAACTTTCGAGACAACAACGTCGAAGTCTAGGCAGTGAAGGAGACAAACGCTATTATCTCACACTTTGTTCTGGACTGGAGCGACTTCCGAGCCTCCAAACCGTCAAATTCGACCATGATATATGGGGGAGAAACATTATAGACATGAGCTCGACAATCTCTTTGTCTAGACCCCCCGATCCTTTCCATGTCCTGAGACCTGTGTACTCAGGGTCGCCTCTTTCCAGAGGCTGGAATCCCTGGCATCTGCGCCCAAAGAGGTCAGGTGACGGGGCAGATAATCTAGCTTCCTTGCATCTGCACCTTATCACTAGGGCACTCTCAGCAACGGAAACTAAAATAAAGAACTTTGAATGCCTCTCATGGAGTTACAACGGCCTCTCACCGTGCGATTTTTGCTTCCATGAGATGCCGAGTGAACTTCCGCAACCTATATTGGATTCCTTTTCCGGACTCAAGCGTCTAGAGCTACAAATCACCCCTCGCTGGTATCATGATATTGATCATGGAGATGCAAACCCCCTGGGGCTTCTGCCCCAACTATTACATCGACTGACAGGTCTCAAAAGCTTGTCACTGAGACTATTGACTGCCAAGCGCTTGAGACAAAGAAAACAGTTTCTATCTCCACCTCTGAATGACACATGTTATGCCTATTCGCAAGTCTTTCCGAGCCAAGGTGTGTGGCCCCGTCTCAAGTCACTCTATCTTGTCGGATTGGCTATCGATGGCCTTGATTTATTCTTCCTACTAGTCTGGCAAATGCCAAATCTGAAAATCCTTTGGCTTGACCGAATCGATCTCCTGGGAAGCCAATGGGAAGGAATGATTGAGGCGATGCGATGGGTAGAGCGACAATGGCAGCTTCTTCATCTTCAAGGTTCATTTCGACACAAGAATCGCGAATGGTGGCCCTACGAGACAGAGGGAAGTGATGGGGAGTACGATATGCTTCAGGACTGTTCCAATTACATTCAATATGGCGGTCGTCATCCGAGCTTGCCTACTGCATCCGAAGACTCTCAATCTTTGCGGTACTGGCACGATATGTTTACTGAGACAAGCATAGAACGTACCAAGGCTTTCCACAATCGCAAGACGAATTTTCAAGATCGATATCAAATGCGGTAACAGCGACAAGAATTCAATCAAGCCCTGAGGAGTTGAGGTCCATGCGGCAAATATTATGAGGATACCCATCGCTTCACATTTTCCATTAGGCAATATACGCGAGGCCTCAACAGCAATATCCACCAAACGACCTGGCTAAAGGAGCAACATAGGCCCTTCACTAGTCGACATCGACGGGATTATAGAGGGAAAGAAGTTCCGAAGTATGAACGACCCTGTGGTTGACCGTGCGAAAATACGCAAATGTTTTCAATTTGGAACTCCAATCCAATTACTCAAACATCCACACCATTTCAAACTTCTCCGAAACCCTCCCATGAAACTCAATCTCGCTATCCTCCACCCCAACAGCCCCATGTGTGGTAGTGAATTGCTTCAACCGAATGATTACCGTCAAAGCCTGGAGCCTCGTGATCCCATAACCTCCTCCGGTATCGGTAAACTTCACCTTTAGACCTGGCCTGGTCTCTGTGAGGTTATGTATTAGGTCATAGGGACGGCCGCCGGTGAAGACCTTTTGCGCAAGCGATTGAAGAATCGAGTGGGCTCGAACGCGTGAGGGACCGGGGGAGCCGTATTCGTGGATCGTCATGAGCAAAGGGAAGACGGAGGTGTCGACGGCAAAGGAGAAGGGCGTGCTAGGCCAGGGCGTGACTGACAGGGAAGAGTCATTCTGAGACGAAGGTTGGAGAAGATTTGAATTGGGAGGAATCGTTACCGATAGTGAATGTAGGGCGAACAGAACCGGGACGAGAAAAGCAGCTAACATTATTCTTCGAGAGTTTGGGTAGATTGTGGACGTTGGTGCAGGGACTAGGCAGATCGAGGGGAGAGTCAAGAAAAATGGCTCGGCTATACAGGGAAGATGGTGTAGGCGCAACGCGACTGAGGCGCCATTCCTATTGCGACATCCCCATTCGGTTTCAGAGATAATCTCTGGAGAGGGCCTTCCAATCAAAGCGTCGCGATTTGTGACACACGAGATGATATAGGGAACCGGCCAGTGAGCTGAATGTGGTTTACGCCAAGCCATAGTATCAAGTTTCTCAGCGTTCCCGGTGGATGGCTTTCTATGCTTTCATTACTATCGTGAATTGGTCAGATGAAGTCCTTTGCAGAACTGAGCGCTCCGATGCACCTTTCAGCAGAGAATATCTGTCTCTTCGACTTGAACCTTCCCATTTGGGGATGGCGGATTTCAACTGAAGGAAACTGAGGAAATTACGCAAGCAAGGAGTGATCAAAGGGAAGCGAGAAATCGATCAAAGTAGCACTACAAGACTTGTCACATCTTTGATACCTCCGGGTCTGCGTCAAAAACACTAGCGAAAGAACATTGCAATAGTCGAGACTCATGGTTGGTCCAGATCTTCATAAGAAGTGGATTAGATGAACCGAACATTCAAGCCTAGGTGACAGACGATGAACCACTCTGTATTGCGACGATGATCCTGAAATAATATCCCTGCGAATGCCAGGGTGCTCCAATATGAGAAATCTGCTCTCAGGTTCTGTCCTCCACTCGTTTCGGGACAGTCCCCAACCCACAGTCCCATTTGGATTATTAATCATCCCCAGCCACAGATTTGTAGGGCGCACAAACTTCTCTTCTCCACCACGTATGCTACGTACACGCGATTTATATCACAACTACGGGGAATAGGTCCGAACAGATAGCTCTATAAACCGCGTATCTATGTATAGTATCATGATATATAGATGTGGTATAGGTGTAGTGCGTGGAGTATCCCTTTCCTTATGAGCGGATGGTCAACGCTAAAGGGAGATCTACGTAGGGGTGGCAATTAGTCGGCTCTATCTAGCGAGTATCTAAGCAGCCTTAGTAAACCTATGCTAACTTATTACCACCCCTACGTGGATCTCCCCTTAGCGTTAACTATCCGCTTATAAGGAAAGGGATAGTGGGGTGCGTACTCAGCCCTATATCTTAGCGAGTCTTAGCACATCTATGCGGAGCAATTATAGTGGAGGTATAGTATTAATCCTTCTACTCGGCGACAGCGAGGTCGTACGATAGTAACATTATAGATATATATATACTTAATAGCTCCGGAGGGTCGCCTAGCCTAGGAGAAGCTCCGAGCTAAGGTATATAGCTATCCGAGCGCTAGACCGATTCTAATAATATCGATAAATTTCCCTCTTTACTATTATCGCTAAGGGCAACTACCTCAGCGAGTACTCCACCTCTTATCGTATAGCTAGATCGACGTAGCTAATAGTAAGGCCTCTCTATACCCTAGGTAGACCCTATACTAACTACTCGGTTAACTAGAGTATCTAGGGGTATCGCACCGAAGAAGAGTAAGCGATAAACCCGCGTACGGGAGGAGAAGAAGTAATAACGTATAGCTAATTAGGAGGTTATAAAGGATAATAAATAGGCGAAGTTAATAAAGCCTAGAGAAGAACTAGTTAGTAAATTAGCTAATTATTTACTTAGTTCGTTACTATAGATAGACTAGTTAATAGAAAGAACTAATAGAGCTTACTTACTATAACGTATATGACTCCGCTCCACCCACTACTATATATATATACGATTCCGCTCCACCTTCCGCTCCACCTCTATAGCTACTAAGGCGACGAGGACGTATAGTATAGGTAGAGGTAAATAACGTTAATAGGTAGTAGTTACCTTAGTACCTTAGACGTGTATACTAAGCCCGCTAATATTTAGCGCCCGCCGCTAAACCTATTTCGGTTAGCTTTTTCGAGGATAACTCCGTATCTAGCTTATAGTACGTCTAAGCGCAAAACCCTATATTTTTACTAAATAATCGTTATTTTAGTACGCGCCTATATAAATTTTTAACTTAACGCTAAAAAATATTAATATTACTCTTTAAGACGCGACTATTAACGCTTTATATATATTTACGATACTTTTAGTATTACGGCTAGGACTTTTATATATTCTCTATCTATCGGTCTAATCTATAATTATATTATAAGATAGGAACCTTATAATTAACCGCCCCGAGGGCGCCGATATAGTTTTACCTCGAAATTTTAGGGTCGATAGTACGCGTTAGGAGATATCCTTACTCGAGATTCTTTTAGTTAGCGCTTTAGAAGGCTATTATAATATACTAAGTCGTATTTCCCCGGTAATTACGGTACGTATATATAGCGATTCTTTAAATATATTATTTTTACGGAGAGATATAAAGCGTTCTAGGCTAATAGGTTTAAACTATAGGAAGGCGGGATAGGAGAGCTAGTTAAGTATATTATATCGGAATTTATTCTAGAAACGATCTAAAGCCGATTCGGTTTCGTTCTAAAGAATAAGTAAGTAAGCGCGATCCGCGTCCTCCTAGAGGATTAGATAGACTTAATCTTAATTACTAAGACCGGTTTTAAGAAGAGTATTATCTTCTAGATAGCGCCGCTTATATTTAGCCCGGTTAAGACTACGTTAATTATTATACTATTAAAGGCGTTAGAGGAAGAGTAGTATAGGAAACTAAATAAGGTCGAGGGCTATAGGCCGTTCGTCTTAAATAGCGATATAAATAATCTATTTAACCTATTACGTATCTATTAGAATATATTTACTTATAGTAAGGGCCCTCTATATATCTAAAGTTTAAGGAAGGAATATACTTATAGCCCTAGTCTTTATAAGTCCTAAAATTACGACGTTAAAGACGTTTAATAATAACGTTATAAGGTATCCGAGCTTCTCGTAAAATTTATGCCTTTTAGCCCTTAATAAGCTTTATTTAGTATCTAAGTAGCGTAACTTTAGGCTAGAGTATT
>JAABUP010001911.1_pt1 | contig 42282 bp, 42 predicted proteins | sample 5559201 | NCBI WGS metagenome assembly JAABUP01 (sample SAMN10711887, study PRJNA513373) | rock metagenome | isolation source: Antarctica rocks | place: Antarctica
TCTAGCACATGCGGTCTGGGATACAATACTTGATGTGTTCCAGCCGTTTGCTTAAATCGAACGAAACGAAGGATGCCAGAGTCGGGCTCGAGAGACGCATCCATGGTCGAGCTGATCAACTCGCCATAGATCATGATCTGGAAAGGGGTCTCTTGAGATCTATGTCTATCGTGCCCGCGTCCGAACCACCTCCATGCCAGACGTCAGGCACTTCATACCACTCTCTACCTGCATAGCGGTCAATTATGATGTTTGCATGAAGCATGGTCGTTAAGTGAAGATTGTGCAGGCGGTGTACATCACCCGTGATCAGACCAGCTTTCGAGACGCAAAGCTCAAGGAGGCTTTCAAAGTTTCCCTGCAAAGCTTCATGCAGGTCCTCATAGTCCTTGTTATCAAGGAGAGCCCACTGTCCAACCTGACATGCTGGTGCTGCTACAAGGTGAGGGGAACGTCGAAAGAAAACACGGGAAGACGTTATGGCTAACTTGAGAACGATGTTCGGGTACAATTTAGATAGTACTTCGTAAAGTATGCTGCACGTCGAGGACAGGTTGATGAGATGTTCAACGCTGTGAAGCTATTAGGGTAGCAGGAGCAACAGATCGACCAGGAGACATGCAAACCCCTGTTCGAAGGACGGAAACTTAACAAATTACTAAAAAAACACGTTAGTGTTACTTGGGGGCTCGGCATGTATATCACATATTGAGACTGAGATGAGTCGGCTTTCTCAGATAATCTCTAATGTCATTTGTGTTTATGATATGATCCACAGTGCTACTGATATCGAAGACAAGACTGATTTGCTGCCGCCATGATATTTCAGCCTCGCAAGGTGCGGAGGGAACAACCATAGAGCGGAAGGAGATCTAGACTTGCAAGTTTCTTCGTTGTAGAGTCTCGCTACTGGGCGTTGGGTATTTTCGCACGCTGGAGAGCGCCCCTTCTGCACCCTCTGGCACACTACGAGTTGCATGTCATGGTATTTGTTGAAAGTCATGCTAAGCCATTTTTCAGTTGCGGTGCGAGTCAATGTCATTGATTCACAGACCAAGTGAAGCGGTTCCAGTCTGGGGATGTCTTATGACTGAGCTCTGCGGAGCATTCGCGGCCATACTTTAGACGTAGTTGAAGGCGACGAGTCTAAGCTTCGAATGAAAAACCTCTTGGAGATAATGCCAGACGCGTCGTAAAGATCTGAGCTCAAAGGTCACAAAAGGATTTCACGTTGTCGACTAGGACTGGCACTTGACTTTCCCCATTGCTCTCTTGCCGTGCTCTCCCACAATTCCAATCCGTCAATAGGAAACCGTCCTCCCAGCACGGTACCGCAAAGAGTCACTGTCGCCGTCGCTTATCTCCCCTAACCATGTAATCCTTTCGCGGAGATTTAGTATTGGCGGGTACTCGAGCGATTTTAAGGGGAGATTTATTCTACCATGCCGTACGTCGCCCATGAGCGACAGATCGATGATGGAGCTTTTTCGAAAGAGCTCGTGTAGCTTACCTTGGAACCGCCGATCTAGGAGTTGGCCATTGAAGTATCTTGCAATAACGCAGGAGCGGCACTGGTCTGATCGCGGCCTCCGTGGGGTGAACGGGGTGAACGAAAAACCCACACGTTGGCGATGAAGTATTGCTAATGTTATGTCTAAGGTAACTACCATCTGAACCAGTCCAATCGTTATCATTGGGCACACCCACAGAACCTCGGACTGTGAATGTTGGATAACGTACCTGGATAGTTTAACAGAGGAGGCTCATTTTCGAAGATACGAGTAGCCTAGCGTACAAGGCATTCTGCGCATGCTTGTTAGTTCGAGCCCTATTGAAAACGACCGCTGATGGTGATGCATTTCCCTGACGTGGTACAGCTCGGATATTTTTTTGCTATTATATACAGTTTTGGGCTACGTGATGTATCAATACAGAGTGGTCGTTCGGACTCACTTATCCCAGGAGCATCCTTCTGGGATCTTCAATGTACTCTTTGACCTGTTGTGGGGTTTAGCCTTGTGGATCCTAAGCGGTATTGGAAAGGATCACCTTGACTAAGAAGACGACAGCTTCTCTTCCATCAAGCAAGCGATGATCGTAAGTAAGCGCGAGATACATCATCTACGTGGAGAATTAGCCGTTTAGTTGGATCTTTGCGCTAAGAGGACGGCAGACATACAGGGCGAATCTCTACTTTGCCATCTATGGCGACAGGCTTTTCTTTTATGGCATGCAAGCCGAGGACGGCTGAAAGGTCTTGTCAAGTCACACCTCATATCAGAGGATGGATGAGGACTCACCTGTCTGGGGCAGGTTGATGATTGGCGTTCCCATCAGCGAGCCAAAGACACCCCCCTGCAAAACCATCAGTGGTGTACATAGCTTGGAAATTGACATTGTTTGCTCACATTACTTATGGTGAATGTTCCACCAGCCATATCCTCAATTGTCAACTTGTTGTCGCGAGCCTTCCGGTGATTATTAGTGGGCCTACTTGTACAGAACAAAAGCGACCTACCTTCTTTCCAAGGTCAGCAATTGCCTTCTCAATGCCAACTAGGTCTAGCGTTTCTATGTTTCGGACGATCGGAGTGACAAGGCCTTTTTCAGTGGCAACAGCGACGCTCAAATCAACATAATCCCTGTAGACTATCGTGTCTCCTCCACCGGGGCCTTCGATGGACGCGTTCACGGTGGGAACATCTCGCATTGCAAGGATGCAGGCGCGCGAGAAAGCGCTCATAAATCCAAGCTTCACGCCGGTCTTTTTCAATACTTCATCTTTGTACAGCTTTCGGAATTGCATGAGGTTCGACATGTCCACCTCATTAAATGTTGTCAGGGAGGCTGCAGTGTTCTGAGACTGCTTCAGACGCTCAGAAATACGTAGACGCATACGATTCATTTTGACCTGTGAGATCATTCAGCACTGAAATCATTATCGCCCCTCAAGACACCTACCCGACGCTCTTCTCTGGCTCCCAAGGGCGCCGAATCTTTGGGTTTCGGCTCTGGCTTTTTCGAATCTTGAGGCTTCGGTGGGGACTCCTTCTGTGCAAGGGGTTCTTTGGATGGCGGACTAGGCTTGCTCTCTTCTCTCGAGGCTTCCGGCTTCTTCTCCGTAGGTGGCGGAGGCGTGGGCTGTTGTGTTGACTTTCCTTCATCCTTCTTAGGCTCCGGATCGGAGGTGGTGGGTTGATCATCTGGGGCTGGAGCTTTTGGCTCCGAACCTCCCTGCTGCTTTTCACCGCCTTGTGGTGCCCCTCCCAGTTCCAGCTTCAGAAGATCTTGCCCGACGGTCACTGTATCCTCCTCGCTGGCGAGGAACTCCTTAATAGTACCCGGTTCAGGGGCGTTGACTGCCACATCGATCTGAGTACGCCTATTGTGTTAGTGTATAGCAAACAGATGATCTATGCTCAAACCCCGCACCTTATCCGTTTCTATCGTTGCGATTTCTTCGTCCTGCTCCACGTAGTCTCCAATCTCTGTTCAAAGCTCAGCAAATGTATGCCTGTAACGTAAACGGATCACTGTGCACGAACGCTTTGACCACTGTTTCAATGTGCCTTCTGATATAGATTCTGCCATTTCCGGGACCTTGACAACTTTGTCCGCTGGGCGAAAGTCAGATGGGGCTGACCGACACAGATCAGTGATGGACAGACCGTAGAACCGACATTGGGTTCGCGAGAGGTTCTGTCTGCCAACTCTAAGCCTAGCATTGTGAGCGACGTCAACAGGTACCAAATCGCCCTTCAGAAGCACCTTGGATTTGTTTTCACAGCAAGAGCGGTACCAACCCTTGTTGGTACATGATAGGTACGAGTCACTGATTGCGGAGCCCGAAGTGGGAGTGAACATCCCATGGTGCCGCTCCTTGGAAACCGCTTCTGGCATCGTAAAGACGCGGAGATGGACCTATTCAAACATTGCCCGCTTGCCATGCTGCAACAGCAATATCCCGAAGGACAGACACGATCATGCAAGAGCGAGGATGCCGCGAATGAGGTCGTAATCCTCAAAAGGGGATCTGGCGATCAATCCCTCATGACTGTTTGAGAAAGTCTGTTTGGACGTTTGGAGCTTGGCGGGAAAAAGAGCTTGTGACGTTTGACGGATTCAAAGTTTTGCGCCGACAGAAGGGCCTTGGCAAGCGCAACCCTCTTCGACGCTTGTGCATTCTTGACTACCACCTTAGTAACCACGACCGGTACTCTACGCAAGAGAGCAATTGATGCGAGCGGACAAAGGGATCATCATCATTCGAAGCTTCGAAGTCTTGAGAGATATTTCTGTATTAACTTGGTGATCTTTCTCGGCTTTTCACAACTTCGAATGCCCCAAATCGAAGCTCTCTGACAGCCAGAAAGCTATGGCGACCAAACAAGCAGTTTGGTAAATTGCTCGTTCACCAACGTATATTCTGCTACCTCTGCTGATGGTAGACCCAGCTCCTTATACCGTCGAAGCCTTAAACTTGCACTGGATTGGGCTGTTCATCGTTACGTCTGGCGAGGTCAAGCTCAGTACATCCGGTCCCTCTTCGAAGCCAACAAAGATGTGCGAGAACCACGGCAGCAGCGAGTATGTGATCATTGGGTCTTTCGGTTTTTACAGGGTGAAAGAATGGTCTGATACGCTTTTCAGGTACTTATGCAGGAGGCGGAAGCTTTGCTCGAGAAGTGGAAGCATCCCGACCCATATCGACCACCTACGGCACCAGGAGGTAGGGATCTTCGTATTCAATCTCGAACTGTGAGCTTACTACTGCGCCAGGCTCCAAATATGAGAGGAACATGCCAGCACCAATATTGGATCGTATGTTATCCGTGTATCGATGTTTCAAGGAGCGCTCATTTATATATTCTAGCCCCTCCCTATATGATACTGTAGGAGGAAACTGCTCGTGCATCTTCGGTGGTCTGGCGTTGCGGCGGGAACACTTCACTGTATATAGATCGTGACCTGACAGACTGATTGTTCTCATAGTCGAGGGAGCCCTACAGCGAAGAGTGTCTCTAGTGGCATGACTTTACCAATATGAGACTAGCGATCGTTGTGACAACTTGGTTCCTTGCAAATTCACTGATGGGGTCTGCATCGCAATGGTGAGTAGATGAATCAAATTCCATGATTTGCGAATCCAGATGTCAGTATGAGAAAAGTCATTGGACGCCGAAATATGGGTATGATCATATTTGATTCTCAACTGTCTAGAATCATGTCACTGCCGTGGACATAATGTACATCCCTAGACCTCAAAGCCATGCACCGTGGCGTCCCCGAACCCCATTATCGCGTAAAGCAAGCAAAAGAAACCGTAAACCTACGCGCCAAGCAATGAACCGTTCTACAGCTCTTGCGATGCCTTGCCACCCTTGGTCGTCTTCTTTGGTAGGAGGTCTGTAGATTAAAGGATCAGCACAAGTGCAGTAGGGAGCAAAAGCAGATTGAAACTCACTCTGGTGAATGTTAGGGAGGACACCGCCCTGAGCGATGGTGACATGGCCAAGAAGCTTATTCAACTCCTCATCGTTACGGATGGCGAGTTGGAGATGACGGGGGATGATACGGGTTTTCTTGTTGTCGCGGGCGGCATTGCCAGCTAACTCGAGAATCTCAGCAGCCAGATATTCGAGGACAGCCGCGAGGTAGACGGGAGCACCTGAAGAACTGGCTTAGCATTGAAGAAACGCGTCGTGGATTAGGAAACAAGATCGTACCAGCACCAACACGCTGAGCGTAGTTGCCTTTCCTCAACAGACGGTGAACACGGCCGACAGGGAAGGCGAGACCGGCTTTGGATGAGCGGCTAGACGAAGAATGTCAGCGATATTGATATGATACACCTCTTGAGCCACATTGTGAATGCGCATGGACCCTGGTTGAAAAGGCAGACGCGTCGAACCACCAAAGCGAAGCGCATGAAAAGCAGAGCGAGACTTACGATTGAGCAGACTTGCTGCCGCTGGCCTTGCCTCCAGATTTACCTCCAGTCATTTTGAGAGATTTCAAGATGGAATGCGAAAACCGGAGTTGGGTTTTGGATGGAGGTGAAAGTGAGTTGGTAGTGGTGTTGGAGCGTAAGTACGATATGTGATGGTCGATGGGTGGAGGAGCACAGAGGCTGTGAGGCGGAAGGAGAATAAGTAGTGGCAGCGCAAGTGGGTTGATGTGATGGGGAGCAGATTGCTTAGTCAGGCGCAAAATACGTGAGAATGTGGTAGGTGAAGGGTGGATGTTATCGCTAGCGCGGAAGTGAATGCGGGAAGCAGCGAGTCAGAAACGTTGGTTGCGCACTCGCTTAGCATGATTACCGGTAATGCTGTTTTGACGCTAGTAACTGGGAATGTTTTGGGTGAAGCGGGGAGTGACGCGCCAAGCAATCACGGCCTGTCGCCAACGAGTATAAGTTCCCTCGCCGCCCATAACTTCTGCACCTTCATACATCCATCTCTCTCAACACCAGGATTATCGTGCGCATCCACACCAAACCACTCTCACACTCTCATACCACTCTTCAACCCATTTTCCAAATCCATCACCCGTTTCATCAAAAATGCCTCCCAAAGCTGCTGAGAAAAAGCCAACCACTGGCGGCAAGGCCCCAGCTGGAGGCAAAGCGCCCGCTGAGAAGAAAGAAGCTGGCAAGAAGACTGCGCCCCCGTCAGGTGACAAGAAGAAGCGCAACAAGGCACGAAAGGAGACATACTCCTCGTACATCTACAAGGGTAAGAATTGCGAATGAAGGATGCTTTCTGGTCGCATCTGTATTCTCACATCGCCGCATCTGGCAACGGTTTATGGGTCTTGCGCCATATTTTCCGAGCATTACATCAGTCGTCGAGCATTACTGACGCGTTTACAACAGTCTTGAAGCAAGTCCACCCAGATACCGGTATCTCCAACCGTGCCATGTCCATCTTAAACTCCTTTGTCAACGGTGAGTCACTTCGAGTCTGATGCTGCACCACCATCTCCTAATGGGGTTCTTCTCTAGACATTTTTGAGCGCGTCGCCACAGAAGCATCCAAGCTCGCAGCCTACAACAAAAAATCCACAATCTCCTCCCGCGAAATCCAGACATCGTAAGTTGCCCTGGGCCTTCTAATCTTGACTCTTCTAACGATCTATAGTGTTCGACTGATCCTTCCTGGTGAGCTCGCGAAGCACGCAGTTTCGGAAGGCACCAAGGCTGTCACCAAGTACTCTTCCTCCACCAAATAGATCCCACTCTGCAACATTGAGCTCTGATTACGATGTCTAAGGGGTTGAGGAGATAGTGTGGTCCTCGGTGTTATCGGTTTTTAATGCGTTATGGGATGGTTGCCTCGAGTCGAGGAATCAGGTCTGCATCGGGGTTGAGACTTGGTTGTACAATACCATAGCTGAGAGCAAATGACGATTATCTCTTCCACGCTTTTCAAATCGCACCTCTAACTTTGACTTTGCTTTGCATGTCCTGCGACAAGTGACTTGTTTCTGCTTCGCTCCACTCTCTTGAATTTCGTGCTCCCTTCTCCTCCACTCCAGATCACCACGTTGCGTAGATGGACGAGACACGAACATTGCATGCCATTCCGAAATAGCCACAGAGACTTGTCTCAATGGATGTATGATGAATGTTCTGTGACCTGAATGTAACGCGTTGCTAGACCCTAAACCGGTTGCCTAGCCGCAAAACCTCTCTTAGGCATGCCATGCACGACTCATACATCATGGAATAAGATCTCTCAGTCCTGCAAGCGCTCAATAAGTTCCCCGTCTCCTTCATCCCCGTCATCGTCATCAAACGTTTCTACATCATCTACTGCGCTTGGCCTCTCTGCTCCTTGCCCGTGTAAAGAGGGCTCTTTGTCCGCTACATGAACGACGGGTTTGCCTGACGTCTGGCTAATTGCGCTCCGCCAACTCTTCCAATCGTCTTCATCTTTGATGAGGAATGCTATAAGCATGCTGGGGTCCATATCTTTGAGCGGTAATCTTCGTAGCCTTCGTGTATGACATGAGTCAACCTCTTCTTCATTGAGGTCGGCAGAATTTGAATGATGTTGTAAAGCGGGTCGGGTCACATGAGGATCCAGGTAGAAAAAGTAGTCCCCTTGAATGCCAAAGAAATAGTGTGATGAGGAAGGCCGCCCACCTGCGATTCCAACAGATTGAGGCAATTGCAGTAGTGCTTTAAGCGCGTTCCAATACACAGGCGTGACTCTATCGATTCCCAACCTAATACCGACCAGTATAAGGATCGGCGTAAAGAATCCGTCGTTACCCTTGGCAAGCTTGAAGAAACTGTCTTGATAAACATCCGCACCGTCGCCATTGACATATACTTTGAGCCCAGTGTTTGCGTACTCATGGGACAATGCGCTAGAGGAAATGAGGTCTTGATTATTTTTGACTTGATGAAGGTCTCTTACTGTATACACCTTGCGGTTGCCGAAGGCCCAAACCACTCGCCGGGATGCTTTCCACAAGCAGACGCACCGTGCTCTACAAAGCGATGTATCGAAAACGGGGCACTCGAGTCATCCGCAAATAAAGATAGAAGCTGCCGTTCTTCTTCTTGCCTTGCTCCTCTACGCCAATCTGCTCTGCAGTCAGCAATTTCAGTTTTAACTTGCGGATGATGAACACACCTCTCCCAAGTCGTAGCGTCACCAAGGCATTTGCGAGGAGACTCTGTCCAGACCGTATCATGCAACCCCACCCAGTATCTGAAGTAAAGGCGCCCTGGTCGCCTAGACTGCGCAGGCGCACTGACAGCGTCATGGAAGCATCGGATGACTTCTTGATTGCGGGGAAATTAGAACGGTACGTAAACCATATGCGCGACTCGCAGTCGTCCAGAAAGTCGGGAGGCCATCCCCTGTCCACTTCAACCTCAGGCGCCTGCTGCTCTCGCTGTGGAGCGCTGTTGACTGCAGAGTCCCCTTGATTTTCATCTTGGTCTCCTTCGCCACTAAAAGGTGAGTCTTCATGATGAGCCGCAGGAGGTGGGTCTTTTGCCCCATTTAGTACCGTTTGCGTCGTATATCTTTTACCCAGACACCATATGCAAGCCCCAGAAATATCGTCGTTCCTTGGCTCAGGATCCCAGAGTGCCTGAACAAGCCTCTTATAGCGCCCAAAATCCACGCTTGCCATGGTTCGTCCGTGCGTTCTTTTAATGAGGGAGGTATACTATAAGGGCATGAGCGTTTTGTTGTTCTAGGAGCCTTATCGATCTTTGTAGTGTTGTTGCAGACGTATGCACGTATGTCAAAGGGCCAAAAGAGGATGCTCCATGTAGAATAAGGTGAGCATGAAGCTTTGGACTTGCAGCTTGTGACAAGAGCAACTGGAGGGCAGTGTTTTACATGCTGCAATCTGAGTAGACCGGCCTCTTAAGCATTCCAGCCATCATCTCTGGTCAGCGTGGAGAATGTTTGTACGTTGTGCAGTACTGCAGGGGATCTAGTGGGTGAGACTCTCAAATGATCAAGTGATGCAGCGTGTGCCTTGTACAGTTCCAGCTGAGGTCGGGTGCCTGACATAGATATCCCCTATCTTATCTTAGCCCTATTTAAGCCTCGGCTAGCTTTTGCTCGTCATCGTTTCATTGCTTGTAACAAGCACATGGATCCCTATGTATCACTTTTTGTATTCCTTGCTTCCACCAACGTGAATTTTGCTGAGTCCATTCAATGGGTAGGAGGAGAAAAGGTGGGGAGCGAGGTGGAAGCAATATCCAACAGGGGACACCGAGAAACACCTTAGGAACAAGTGGCGCAGGTCTCAACGCATCTTTCGTTGCTTCTACAAGCAATTCTCACCTCCACACGCGGTATGACAATGGTTCGTTGCCTTGAGGCCCATGCTTCCATGATGTATTTTGACTTATACCATATCAAAGGACTCTCCAAATCCCATTTCTCTCTTAGCGAGGAGGCCCGTAATACCGAACGTCACCGTCCATGGAATTCGGACCTCAAATTACGGCATTCTCGTATCTCTTTTGTCAGCGCAGGTACGGCCAAAGCAGAGGACTTGACACAGACTCCCCAAGAGAAACCGTCAGAAGGCAAGGAAGACCAAACGGATGAAACCAGCGAAGACGATCTCAAGGATGCAAACAGGCCCGCCAATCCACATCCCACAATAAATGAGGCTACTGCGCCTGAAATACCCATGTCAAAAATGAGTCTGAGGGACGGCCATGACGCGGACGTGAGAATGGACGATTGTGAATCAATGCCAGCGGGACAGTTGATCGAAAGAGGTCCCACAAATGGAACATCAAGCGGCGATGTGTTCTACATAGATATCAAGGGTTCCCAACAGCCAGTACATACAGGTCTCCCGCTGCCCAGAGTACGACGCTCGCGTTCCCCTGCTGCTTCAGATTCAAGCGAGGAGATCATTCTTTTCGCTGGCAGAAACACCTCTCAGGTCCGCACACACACAAAGCTTGATCCTTTGCAAGAATCGGCGAATATACCGGGCGATGTGCTACAACAGCCTTCAGAGTCTCTGCAAGGCTCTCCCAGATTTACCACCTCGCTCGTGGATAACTTTTTAAATCTTGCCGCCAGCCCTGATCCGCCTGTAGCAAAATCATCGCTTGGTAGACGAGTGAAGGCCGGTGTGACTTTAGCTCCTGCGCCAAGTCATCATATTGCGGAGATGGAAGAATCTTTGTCTAAGCGAGGGGGACGCACACGTGAGAAGCGGTTACGAAAGTCGGTGGAGGAAGCCGAGATTCTGAATGATTACATCGCGAATGCTCATGACAGCGAGGATCTCGAACACTTCGCGGAAAATTCTGGGCTCAATCGACGCAATCTGGGTGGCTCTGATGGTGATCAATGGGTAAACGAGGAAGACGTTTCTGCTACAGAACCAGAGCAGAACACCTTGGAGCATTTAGTAGATGAATGGGACAGTGCAGATCTATGCGATTTCGATGAGATAAGTACGTCTAGCGAGGCTCCCGATGCGGTCGACCATATACTTTCAAAGCGCAACCGACTTTCAGGAGTGCAGTATCTTGTAGTTGGGGTAGGCTTCACCCGGGATGATGCGCGATGGCTCCCTGTTAGTATGCTCAGAACGTCAGACGCAATCAAAGAAATCCGTAATTTTGAGGAAGGACAGGCCGAAATTGAGCGCCTCTTTCGAAGCGGTGATTCCTCTGACAACAGTCTCACGATCGATGAACGGCTAATATCGGACCTGCGAGAAGACCTAGATGGTCTCGAAGATGAGCAGGATCTTGAGGAGCGGATGAAGGAGAGAATGACCGATGAACAGATAGCAAGGTTACTTACAAAGCAAGAAGAGCTTGGCTTAGGGTCTAGCGATCTCGTGCTTTTCAATGGCGACGATCTTCCCGACAACCATGTCGAAGAAGCACAAACAGACGGAGCACTAGGCCGGCCACCAGCATCGTTCCAATTGCAGCCCAGATCAAAGCGATCGAAATCTCACCAACCTAGTTTCCCTTCCGCAACCGCATTTGCAGATGTTCTCGACCAAGATCCATATAATGGCTTCGATGTCATGGATCAAGAGCGACCAAGTCTTCGTAAGAGATCGAAAGGCCGTCGAGGGAAACTTGATCTAGAACTCTCGGATTCGGACCTTGAACAGACAATTACAGCGGCCTGGGAAACTGACCGCACTAAAAAGAAGATCCGAAAGCAAGAGCGCGAAGAACTCAGAGCACAAGGACTCCTCGGCAAGAAGGGCAAGGTGGATATGAAAGCCAAGTACAGCGAAGGGATGTCAATGGACCAAGTCAAAGCCGAGATTCGAGATTTCCTGTTGTCGTCCATGGATAGGTACGCCCATCTGGCTTGCTATGTCAAGTACTATCTAACCCTTGCAGCCTTCCCTTGCCACCAATGGCTCAGAAAGAACGCAAAATCGTCCACGAGATTGCCAATGTCTTCAAGATAAAGTCGAAATCTATTGACAGTGGTAAATCTCGGTATCCTGTCCTTTATAGAACTGCTCGGACCCTTCAGTATGACGAGTCGGCCTTGAAGAGTATTGATGCCATTTTGTCTTCAAATAACTTTCTCCGTCGACTTGACAAAGGCAAAAAGCGAGGTAAACCAACAGGGAAGACTCGTGGCGGGTTTGCGACTGCCGGCGTTTCCTACAGAGATGGCGAAATCGTTGGGGCCACTGCTCCTGAATTGGGCCAAGAGAACAAAGGGCGAGCAATGTTGGAAAAGATGGGCTGGAGCACGGGTAAGGCACTTGGTGCTCTGAACAACACCCGAGGTATTGTCCAGCCGGTCGCTCAGGTTGTAAAGACTGGTAAGGCGGGTCTGGGCTAGCTCCTTAGGATTTTGTTCGGCGTTATCGTCAATGCATAGCGATGGTGTCTTTATCACAGCGGGGGTAAAATTCTACAGTGTGGTAGGGCTCGACTCAATCTCTTTGCTTGAATAGCATGCGATTTGTGTGGAATGGCCGTTTTCGCTGCCACGGCAAACCTACCAGATTGAGATACAATTAGCAGTACAAGTTTTCCCAGCCTATTCTACTCCGCATCTACTGAAGAAATTGGTTCTCGGAAGTTTTGCTGCCACTGATCAGGGCAATTGAGGATTCATTAATATTAACACTATTGATATTGGCGTTCAATTTGCAAAATGGGCTAGTTGGGTAGACGACATTGTAAGTCAATTGTCTTCAGCGTAGAATGAATCTATAATCTTTTCAAGGAGGAAACATCAAAGGAATTAAATGAAAAAGAGTAGGGCAGTTCCAACAGGGTGTCCTCCCTCACCTCTAATTCCTTTGTTGATCAAGGACACAATTATCTTGGATTTCGAGCCTACAATTTTCATACGGCTTAAGGACCATGGACGTTCTAGACCTAGACATCATTACCCAATATCTAACTTTCCTTTTTGGATGTGTCTCAAAGGATTGACTCTACAAGACATGTGGGTCAATTGGATCTTGAAGCCAGGATCAGGTTTAGGGTTAGGGTCGCGAATCATTCATGCGGCTTGCAGCAATGCATTTCTCCACGCTCATAGCACTATAATGATTTAAGGGATCTTGTCACAGTTGAAATGCGCTTGTCAGTATAAACAAGAATATATTAGGACTGTATTGGGTATCTCGTCCGAGCGGTACGCCTTCAGCGTGCAATCAAAGGACGGATACTGCGCTTGTGATATCTCACACATCAAATCTCGCCATAAGCAATCATTATTTCTTGCCCTTTCCACCTTTCATAGGCTTCCCGGCAGGCTGCGCATGACCAAAATCTTTGATGTGATTAAAGAGCCTGGTTTTGGAAGGAAATGCTGCCTGACAGGAGGCACATTTGAATCCTGGTCCAGATCCTGCAGTAAGAGAAGACTTCTGCGCAGCCTTTCTGGCTCGTTTCTCCTTGGCCTTTCCGAGTTTGGGCTGCGTGTCCTGGTCCTTTTCTCCCTGCAGGGACTCTGAGGCTAGCTTCTCTGAGATGTCGTCCACGGCAACTTCGGAGGTATGATGTTCATTTATTGCCTCACTTCCACCGACGATTCGTTCTTCTACATTCGTTCGCGGGGCATACTCATCATTCTCAGACGCCGAAACGGGTTCACTTGCGATTGTCATTGGAGCCTCGTCCTGTAGTTCTCCAAATTCTGCATTGGAACTTGCGGTACTTTCCACGTCCGCAAGTCCACCAGACATCCCATTGCCATTGTGACCGCCTGGTGCAGTAGGCGTTCTACCACTGGTCACCTCATTCCAAGAGGCCGGACCAGATTCGCTGGACTGCACGGTGGAATTAGTGATTGGTTGCAGAATGCTTTGCTCGCTAATTTCATTGAGCTTGAGATTCTCGTTTTCATCCTTCATCTGTCGACGGAGATGCTGAACCTCTTTGACATGCTTCTTGCTCTTCTCGTGTGCTTCGTACTGTCTTTCGCTTTTAAAGGTCTTCTGGCACACTACACACTCGAATTGCTCGCTGACAATTTCCTCATCTTTGTCAGGCAGATCATCCTCCTGAATCTCGCCAGACTTCATCCACTCAGGTATTATCTCAACCTGGGTATACTTTGCCTGGTTGGCCGCTCTTGATCGAGCTGCTTGGGCATGGGCAGCGTCTCTCAGTGTTTTCCGTCTCTCAGTTTCAGTCTGGACGTTTGGCTTGAATCTAGGATCACGCTTCTTTACAAAGGCTACGAGAGATCGTACTGCGTCGTTGAACTCTCTTACCCCCTCCTCCCGGAAGCGCTTGTTCTCTTTCTCCATCATACGACGTACTCGCCGGTCTGGCGCATCAGAATAGCGATAAGTGTCCATCCAAGAAAATGTCTTCTTGGTTGCAAAGCCATTCCACATTGCATAGAACGACCTTACCACACTCTCGTAGCTATCGTTTGCATGCCCGAAAGAAGGGTACTCGATCTTTTCGAGGCCCTCCCACTCGCAAGCTAGATCTTCTTCCCTGGCAAGGTTTCCAAAATTCTCTCTTAAAACTCGGTAGAAACCCGTAGCGGAATCCGAAAATTCCATCTTGCCGTGGAAGCGAGTAAACATCCGCAGTATGTCGTCTGCAGTGGTGACTCGAACATTGTGATCAAAATGTTCCCCACTGGCATCATTCCTGTTACGCAGAATGGCTTCTCGGTGGGTATCATACCATGCTCTTTCTTGCGGATCTGACAGGATTTCATAGGCGGATTGCACGGCCGCGAAGCTCCTCGTTGTTTCCTCAACGTTGCCATAATTACGATCTGGGTGTAGCTCTAAGGCCTTCTTGCGATAGGCCTTCTTGATCCTTCCAAACGGGTCAGTTTGGATATGGTGACTACCGGCAGCTGCGCTCACTCATCCTCAGAAGCTTGACGACCGACTCCGAGAAGTTCATAGTAGCATGTCTTCACCTCTTCCGCACCCCTCCTGCCTTCGCCGCCACCCTCGAAGCCGTTGCTACCGCCAGTATCCGACGACTGATTTGCACCCATAGAGTACTAGTAGTGCAGTCAAAAACATGTCTGTGGATGATGAGGCTCTATATGAAGAGCGAACACATCAATAAATTAGTTTAAGTTACTGTAGAAGGCAAACATAAGGTATGCTGGTACCGTACTGTAATATATTCCGGGCCAACATCTAGCGTGCCGTATCCTATCATATAAATTGAATTGGTATAACGTCATCGATGTGGGCCATATTTTGCATGCGGCCGCTCATGTAACAATCCATCAATCAGTTTCTTGTTATGGCGATCAAGCTGAGCGAGCTCCCCAATGAGATTATTTATCAGATACTCCTTTATGTATCCCCGACGTCCGTCGTTAAAGTGCAACAAGTTTGCCGCCAATTCAATGATCTCTTGCAGCCCATTTTGTGGCGGCATCACTGCAGTACGCAATTCACATTTTGGAACCCCGACCATGAAATCAGAGAAAAGCTGTCAGGACCAGTGGCAAAGGTTGACTGGAAGAACATGTTCTCAGCACGGCACGGCGTGGATCATATGACGAACCAGGAACTAGAGAGTATACTCAAAGTCCAGAAAGGTCGCGTTGAGAAGACTGAGAGGATAGTCGGACATGGTTATGACGTCAAAGATGCATTGCTCCGGCACTTGAATGCTGGTGAGGATACTAATGATGTACTTGCTAGACGGTTTGTATAGGAAGATGCAATAATGCGAACACGAGAGCTGATACAGTCGTCTAGATTCTACAGTGATGTAGTGCTAGGAAGCTTACACCGGAAAATGGCAGTCCATGAATGGGTAAAAATTAGGGATAGCGAAACAGTGCCGTTAGAAAGGGCGCTTGCTGCCTTCGACATGTTTGTCCTGCATGAGAGGAAGGGTGACCTATTCGATGTATGTACTGAGAATGGAAGGACATAGTTCTAATAACTCGCTGATGAGCAAAGGTGTCCATCATTCTCGACCAAATTGCAGACCAAGTACGCACAAAAATTCCAGATTCTGACGAATGGTCATTACGACGAAGAGCCATTGCCCTTGCAAACCATCTGCGGGAGAATAGCCTTGTGGGGATCAACAGTGACGCCAATTATCACGATTTACAAAACAACTTTATTGGTGTAGCTCTCCAGGACGTAAACCATTCGTCTTTGCCCCTAATATCAGTAGCGATATTCTGCTGTGTCGCAATTAGGCTCGGCATCGATGCACACCCTTGCGGATTTCCCTTTCATGCCCTGGCCATTGTGAAGCCACCTCTGGGTCGCACACTTGATGGAGGTGAATCAGATTTCGGCCAGGCATCAGCTTCAATGTACATGGATCCTTTCAGGTCCGACCAAGAAACCGACGTGCAGAATCTCAAGGCTCAGCTTCGATCAATGAGCGTTGCTCCAGTGAGGCAATCGGAATTCTTGGATGCGTCACCAGTTGAGCAAATTGTGCGTCGATGTGCTAAGAATATCATACTTTCTGTGCAGACCCTTCCGCGTCACAATGGCGCTGGCCCGATGTCCACAGTCGCTTCGTTCCCTGAAATGGATGGCGCCTTGTACGCCGCACTCTGGAGCTTGATGATTCTTCCAGAGGGTGACGAAGCTGAAGCATCAGCACAGCGCACAAGGTACCTGCGCTATACTGTAGAGAAAATGGAGACAGAGTACTTGACGGACGTTGGGATGATAGAAGAACATATCCTCCCATTCATCATAGATAGCCATCAACGCAAAAGCCTCATCGAGACGATCAGGGTTGTTCGTGCTGGTGACCAAATGTCAAGGCAGATTAAGCGTCGTTGCCTGGATACGGAAAACAAAGTCCATTACAGCATTGGCCAAGCATTTCGTCACAAGCGTTATCACTACCAAGCAGTGATCGCTGGATGGGATGTGGAGTGTGAAGCCGGAGACCGATGGATGGAAACCATGAACGTGCGACGGTTATCAAAAGGCCAGCATCAAAGTTTCTACCACGTCCTGTAAGATGATTTTCCCATGTCCTCTATGATCAACTAACGCCCCTTAGTGTTGAGGACAAGAGTGTGCGATACGTTGCCGAGGAGAACATCGAGCCGATTACCCAGGATGTAGATATAAACCTGAGGGTCTTGGCCGGGCAGCACTTTAAGCGATGGGACAGAACAGGGATGAAGTTTATTAGCAACATCAAAGATGAGTACCCAGACGATTAGCCCCCTCATCCACCTCTTATAGATACTGCCATGTATGATGACTGAATTGCCAGTCTGGTGCATGGACGAGTTCCACTGCTCACATTTTGCAAGTGATATTGGGAAGTGAGGGATCGAGGAATTAATTCACGGCCTAGTCAAAACCAAGGAAAGGAAGGGGTTACTACACCGCTTGATCGAATATGTAATACCCACTGTCACTATCCCAAGGTGTCGTCAAAATGACATACAGAATTCGTGTACGCTTCAAGGGGGTATCTTCTGCATTCCACACCATTAATCACCGGACGAGGACAAGCCAACCGCTGTTTGAAATGCCCGTACCTCTCTTCGTGAAAGGCCGTCCATTTCTCCAGATTCAACCTGGGCCAGCAGCGGCCGAGGCTGGCCCGAATGTAGACCAGTCAAAAAGCCAAGAACGTAATGCTCGAATTTGTTGACTGAAAGATCGCCTTCGAGTAATTTTTCGAGATGCTCTTGCAGGCCGGTGCCCTCTGGTGGAATCAGCTGAGAAGGCGAGGGCATTAGTACATGAACAGACGGGAATACCGAAGAAACCTACAGCGCCCATGTGTTCGTCACGGATAACATCCCACCCATAGACCATTTCGTCCTGGCCAAAGAACATGGCATTGATCTGCCACTCATCGCTGCCTTCTTGAGCCGTACAATCGGCATCAAATCCCCAAGCAAACGCTTCTTGAAGCACTCCAGAACCTTGGACTTCGTAGGCGAGAAACTGCTCTGCGACAGCTTGTACCATGTAACCTGCGGCGAGGTGCATCCATACCTCTGTTATGGTTGCCTCATGCACGGCATTTTGAGCTGCCGACAGCGCCATAAACGCTGGCAGAGTGTCGAGTAACGAAACCGGTGGCGGAAATGGTCGCACATGCGCAACTGGAGGGGTTTCTATGCCTGGACTGGATTTTGGAGAAATCCTCTCTTGTTTGATGGCTACAATGTCCGGCGAAGTCATATACTCGGTTAAGTTTGGTAGGTCAGGTCGCATGACATCCTCATTGCCTGATCGAAACGGGCTAGCTTCATTATGACGCTTCTGGCGAAGCATCTGTAATGCTGATGCAGAGGGCGTGGCGTCTCCAAACCCAGAGCGGCTCATGAACATAGTAGTAAACCTCAGGAGCTGTAGGCGAAACCGTAGGTTGCGGTCACAACTTCGACTTGGCTGGATGGCGTGAAAAACGACCAAATAAGCTGGTATGGGCATTAATCTCGGAAACGCACACTGTAAGAGCTTCACATTACTGACAGTCCACCAACTGCAAAAGCCCACGAGTAATACTGTGGCCATGAGCATCGTTCACATCATTCCCCCCTCGACTCGCGTAATTCTCCAAAGCATTTTCTGTAGCAACAAAACCCAGGTAATCTAGGATCATCTCATTGATGTCGATCTGAATTTCAGGATCTACACGCTTCTCCTCCATGGATACCGCGAAGGTCTCGTACTTGCGGATGAAGGACACCTAACCATATGGGAGCAGCGAAGCTCACGAGATTGCTCATGACATGTTACCTAGTCCTCCGAGATTAGGCAAAGTGTTATATCGCAGAGGCACCATGCTGATGTGGTTTAGCGGAGCTGTCAAATGAGACTCTCTCAAGTCTGGGAGTGAGGGATGGCCTGGACTACTTGTATGTGCTCTAGCGTGAAACTGAGAAACGCGAAAATCACGTGGCCATATGTACATCAGCCCAACCTACTTAACAACCTCGGGCGCGGCGAAATTGCTCCCAACTCCTTGGCCTTACTGCAAATATGAGATTTTGGTTATAGAACTACTGTGCTCTGCTGCTTGGTAACCCATCGCATTTAGAACATCCACACGTTTCTTTCAGTACCGACCCAAGTTGTGAGGTCGTACTGTAATAGCTAGTTTTCTAGCTAATCTCGAGCTTCTTGAGACAGAAAGAAGGAAGATCAACGGAAGTCATCTGTCAAGGGCTCGTTGCGTGCTTTGTAAAAATGTGCAATGTGTCACACCGTTTCGACTTCATCCAACGCCCGTTTCTTGGTCTTCACCCTCCTCACGAAGTCTTGCATCCTTGCACCGTAGTCGCACCTCCGAGCCGCCGCCTTTTCTTCGTCTGATTGGTTTGACTGCTGCTCCTCTTTAATTGACAGTCGTAGCCCCGCTTGGGCGGTCACCAGTTGCTGACGCTGCGTGGTCATGTCTTCCACCGCCTCAGATTCGCAAAGCGTCTCAACGTTCTCGGGATATCTTGCCCGATCCAGATGCTCCTGCATCATGCCGTACATTGGATCGGGCCCGGTCAGTACAGCGGTGGCATCGTCACTGGCGGAGGGCATCTCAAATTCTCGCCAATCGGGTTTCACAGCGTCAAGACGTGCTGACAGGCCATTAAGGCTTCGGACATTCTCAGCTAGCCTAGGAATAAGATCGAGCAAAGGATCGCGGACAAGGCTCAGAATTGCAAACTCAATCTGGCGATCCTCGTACTGCGCCATTCTAGCCTCGAGGTCGGGCTTGACCTGACCAAGCCATTCGTCTTGAAAGGCACCTGTTCCAGGGCTGTTTAGCTCGTGAAAACAGATAAATTTGGTAATCGTTCTCATACCGAGACACATTGGCTGGCGCTCAAGCCCGTCAAGCTTCCAAAGTTGACCTTCGATAGGCATGAAGGCAATGAAGTGAAAACCAGACTCGCTGTCCTCATCATTGGCCTTCCGCTTTCGGCTCTTGGCTTTAGATGTGGCTTTAGTTGTGGCTTCGTTCTTGAGGAAAAGATCCGCGTTGAGCATGTCCATTTTCCTGGGAGCTCCTTCAGTTTGGGTGCCCCAAAGGACTGAGTGGGAGTCTCGCGTCAACGACATTGACTTACCTTGCAAATGAGTTGTGGATACCTTTGACAAATTCAAAGTTGCCAATCGCGTCGCCTCTCAAAGCAGGGCTAAAGGATGTCGTAAATTTTTTGAAAGCATGGAGATGTTCACCTAGTTCGATGTTTGGCACATTGTTGACGATGTTTAGTAGAGCAACGCTTGCGCATGCGTTGTTGATTGTCTTGATGAAATTAGGCACGATGCACACATTTTGGATATGAAGACTGACCTGATTGGCGAACCAGACCTCATCCGGGCAGCTTTGCTCCTGTTTGTCAGGATCTTCCTCTGTCCATCGGAACAAGAATATCAAGCCGTATACAGGGCGGCTATCACTATGTTAATCCCGAGTCTTCCTTTATCGGAAAACAATGTCCTCACGGTAAGCACAGAAGTATCTCATCATCCAAGGAAACTATTTCATGGACTTTGACACCTCGAACTCCAAACTGCTTGAGCATCACATTGAAAAATGCCTTGTGTTTGTTTCAATACATGTTCTTAAGAAATCAGGTTAGCATATTAGGATACGTACTGGATCGGACTCGATTTCGCAAAAACCCTTCCATTGAGCTTTGTCTTCTCCAGTGGCTGGAGCTGAAGGAAATTGAGTAAAGGCTTTGAGGCTGGGAACAGGCTCTGCGCCATGAAACTCGTCACCAGCAGTCCTCTTAGATTTACGGCCGACCATGGTGGACGCGTTGGGTTTGTTGACCTGGGTGTGAGTTCAATAGTAGGAATGGCATTCTGGACGAAGCTTCGGCAGTTTGATTAGTCAAATATATAGACTGTCTTCCCCTGTTAAGCGACATTGCAAGCAAGAGTGAAGTCATTTTGCATGAACTTGCTCAGATTGATATATCAGGAGATAAACGCTCGCTTAGAGCGGCAGCCACGGCAATGCTCCGCCGGGTGCCGCCTCTATGCTCAGAGTACACTTAGCCTCAAGCCTGTACGAATAGTCTGCAGGTAATTTATTTACAAGTACTCATTGCTCTTGAAATATTTATACGGTGTGTGCGTGTTGAAGTATGGAGCAAGTACCAAAACACCTCAAGGTATGACTTGGTGTGAGTTGACGCGTTAGCCCCCACTAAGTTTACGTGTAGAAGGTCACATAGCGTACCATCAACAGACATCACCAATTACTTGCGCCCAGAAAATCTGAATTATCAAGTATGCAATGAACGGCACCCCGCGCCTTCGATCGGCCTATCCATCGACTCCAAATTCTGGACAGAAGCGGGTTGAGCAGAGTGGTCCATCCCCTAATCCTTACAAGATCCCACCGCCTACGGCTTCAACTCGCAAAGATGTCTCCAACCCTATGATACCCTTTAGTCTGATTGACGCTCCCTCACAACGGCTCTTTGTCTCCATATTTTATGCATGTTTGACTGTATGGAGGATCTCAGATTATGTTGGCCTGGTGTCTGATGAGGCAGAGTCTCTGTGGCTCTTCATGAAATGGCTAGCAATCGATTCGGTGTTCCTCTACGGGTTACCCGAGTTTCAAATCCCTTGGCTACAATGGTCTTCCTCAACAACAGCCTTGCTGGTCATACTGCACACCTTTCTCAATGCTTTCCTCATGTTCCGGATCCCAGTATGACACACTATCCCCTTTCCTCCGCAAGATGCATTGCTCATTGACGTTCAGATCCCACTCACAACATGGCTTCTTGGCCTGACAAAGCTTGTATACGACAGGGAATTGGCGGTCTCGGAGCGCAGCGTCAAACCTGCATCTCTTATCCATAATTCATCCCTGATACTCGGAAAGCAGATCATACATATCCTACCTGAGGGGTACGCTGGCCATTTGCTGAATATCGGTTGCTGGGTCTGCTGACATTTCTTAGTTCTGCTATGCTCAACCCAGACCAGACACCCTTCTGCTTAGGAGTATCCAGCACTCCCGTCAACCTGCCCATTCGCATCAATCAGACAACTCCAATATCAATCGAGCTACTTCGGATTGATATTGATACGAACTTTAAAGAAACCATCACTGTGAAAGCGAAAGAGATTAAGAAGCTGAAGAGGCAAGCGGACAAATATCATCCCAAGAATGATCATATTAGCCCACGGGTCCTTCATTTCCCAGTGAAGGAGATTGGCTTGTACCGACTCCAAAGGGTCGTGGACGAATCAAACCTGGAGGTTCAGAGACGACTCTCGGATACTCTAGTCGTCCAATGCCCAACGGCACTGGCTGCGGTTGCACCACGGGATAAATGCAAAGGTGATCTGTCAGACTTTTACCTGCAAGTGGAAGCAACACCGCCATTTCAAATCAAGTATAGCAAAGTCGTGAATAGGGATGATCATGGACATTCTGTCCTAAGTATACACCCTGAAAACCTGGTGTCGCCTCTTGCTCGCCAAAGGACATCAGGTGCCTTGGTACCGTTGGAGTCACCAGCAAACATGGACGCTTCGTGGGCTCAGTCCCAGACTATCAAAATTCCCTTGAACGAATCACTTGGGATTGGTGGCGGCTGGCAATACATGATTGATGAAGTTCATGACGCGTGCGGTAACGTTGCTAACTACTCACAAATTAGACTGCTGGAACACAGCCAGCAGAAGCTGTTGAAGGGCCGTCGACTTGAGCAGCACTTCTCTGTACATGAGCGGCCTAGGGTCGCACTTCGGGACTACGATTCTCAACATCCAATCAAAGTAGCGAAGGGCAAATCCAAACATCTCCCAATCGAAGTGACTACAACAGGGTTCGGGTACCTCGAAGACGTAACATACACTCTCTCCTATTTGTTCACACCCCAAGAGGACTTGCTTCCAGATCAAAAGCATTCGGCTGCAGCCATTGTCAAGGAAGTGACAATCAAAGACGCTGTTCATGGGCTTGAGGTTCAGAATCCGGGATTGTATAGCCTTCGGTCAATAAGGACCGAATTTTGTGATGGCGAAGTCCTAGAACCATCCTCCTGTCTGCTGCTGAACCCGCCCGAGCCGGACCTTGCCATCAGCGCAGAGAATATTCCAGACAAGTGTGCCGGTAAATCTATAGGGCTTCTTGTAGACCTCGACCTTCTCGGGACTCCACCATTTCAAGTATCATACACTGAACGACGTATGGGGGACGGCGTTACACCGAAGGTTGAAAGGATTGATCGCCTTCATTCCCAATTAGAGCTGAGACCTCCATACGCAGGTCATTACATCTATCAGTTTACCAGCATTAGCGACGCTGTGTACCGTGATCCGACCTCTCTAGCGCATAAGAATCTGATTTTGGAGCAAGATGTCAAACCACCAGCTGCTGCTCGTATCTTTGATGCAGAAGTAATACGGAAAGCTTGCATCGAGGAGCCTGTGACATTTGCTGTCCAGATTATGGGCCAAAGCCCTTACAACCTCGATTATGAGCTGGTCCATCGTGGACGTCGACAAAAGCATACGGTCAACAGCATCGAGAGCAACATGTACATGCTTACTACAGACCCACTAACGGACGGTGGAGAGTACACACTAGCACTGACGAGTATCACTGACCAGTCAGGCTGTAAGGTTTTTCTCAAAGCCGAGGCGAAAGTCGATGTTGGATTGCAAAGACCGCGGGCTGCCTTTGGTCACTTCGAAGGCAAGCGTAACATACTGGCTTTAGAGGCTAAGAAAATTGCTCTGCCTCTCAGATTGCAAGGAGAGGCGCCGTGGACTGTCCTGTACCGAAATTTGAATGACGGAAAAGCGCACTCGGTAGTGCTGCGCCACAGTAACGACCACATTGAGGTCACTGCCGAGGGGACTTACGAAATTATTGATGTTCATGATGTCACGTGTCCTGGCTCTGTAGACTTGGCTGCAAATCATTTCACCATTCAGTGGATCCCTCGGCCGTCTGTCCACATAGTTGAAAGCCCGCTGATCCATCCCGAAAAAGACCGGTATGTGAAGAAGGAAGTCTGTGAAGGTGATGAAGACAATACAGACATCTCCTTCAAGGGCACAGCCCCATTCGATTTTGAGTATGAACAACGTCACAAACCTGACCGTGGCTCGCTATCCATCAGTTCCAAGAAGCTGAGCGCAGGTTTAAGCTCATATTCTCTGAGGATGGAGACATCTGAGGCTGGTCTATATGAGTATAAGTTATTAAAATTGGGAGATTCGTCTTATAGTCATGACTATCGCAAGTTTGTCCCCTTGACGGTCCAGCAGCTTGTTCACATGAAACCCTCGGCCTCCTTTTCGCAAGCTGGGAAGACCTACAAGTATTGCAAAGAGGAAGATGCGGGCGGGGAACTGGTCCCGATTACCCTGACTGGTCTTGCCCCGTTCCAGCTCGAGCTTGAGATCAAGCATCACACAGGAACAAAGCCTGAGCTTATCAACATACCCAACGTGGAATCAAACCACTATCACTTACACATTCCACATAGGCTTCTTGCCCTTGGAACCCATTCTGTCACTATCAGAAAAGTTCGAGACTCCCGTGGCTGCCAGCGGAGAATGAATATTAACCCCCCTCATATTCAAGTCAATGTTGCAGAGATTCCAAGCATCTCACCATTAGAGGACCAGACGCATTATTGTGTTGGTGACCATATCTCATACGCGCTGTCGGGTACGCCTCCTTTCAATGTGTACTATACTTTTCAGGAACATGAACGCAAGGCCAGCGTTCCGAACACAGACTTCAGGCGGATAGCAGAAAAGCCAGGATCGTTCATCGTCACAGCAATTAGTGATCAAAGGAGCACGGATGCTTGTAAAGCCAGAATCAGGATCAGCAAAGAGATTCACGAAATGCCGAGTGTAAGGGTAAGCAAGGGCAGAACCGCCACCGTGGACATTCACGAAGGAGGTGAAGCTGGGATACTTTTTGAATTCGGAGGGACTCCTCCCTTTCATTTCACGTGAGTCGCGCCCTCGTCATTGAAGATTGACTTTACGGCTTACAACAGCTTAGCTATACCCGAAGTACCACACCACCAAGGGGCCAGAAAGCAGAAGTTCTAGAAACCAAAAACGAAGTTTCTCACGAACACAGCATGACCATTCGAGCTTCAGATGAAGGAACATATGAGGTGGTGTCAATCAGGGATAGATATTGTAGCTTCTCAACCCAGAAAGCACAAGGAAGACCAGGGCAGAAGCTGCTAACAAATTGGTGAAAGGTGTTTGGCATATACAGCATTCTAGGGGAAATCCTTACAGCATAGCGGGCGCGTGGGGAAATGATACCCTGAAAGTCTTCTTGTTTAGTTATGAGTTGACGTTAAGCTTTAGTTTTATATAATTCTGTTGAGTGCTTATCAATTATCCCTTGATTATTGTCGATAGTGCTAATTTTTTATGTCGATTCGCAAGATCATCTCATCTCCTAATCTGCTAATTTCGTGCAGAGTCGCAGTCTTGTTGATTTCCACCTGAGATTCACCCTCCCCATTCCTTGAAGGCAAAAGCGGCAGTGTAGAGTATTGCAGGTTTACCTTCCAAGGCCTTGATCCAGTCTGAGGATTCCACAACCCTGCAATGATCGAGCCTCCTTGTTCGTCACTGAAGAACAGGACATTGCTGCTATAGAGTGTCCTCAGCTCATCTAGGTAAGACTGTACTGGATTGTAGCCGACAAGACTCCTCTTCCCGTCGGAGGCCTCAATCTGTAAATTCTTGAACTCGGGCGGCTTCTTTAATCCTGCTTGCTGTCTGCCTTTGGTATACTTTGGATTCAGATGGATAACAAAATCGTAGTCTTCGATTGAAGCAGCAAATAGTCGCCCTGGTTCAAGCCTCATCCCTTGCTCGTTGACGAATTTACATGCAGCCTTTGCCAAACTTGTAAATCTGGCTGCCACCACCTTTGACGGTCCAGGCTCGGTCCAGGTAACCCCGTCGCGGTCCACATTGGACGCTGCAAACATAGCGATACGGTTCATGGCCAAGTCTATCCTCCTCCATGCTTCAAACCGTAATCTGATGGCGTCCAGGTCTTGACTTGTCATTTCGCTGTTGAAGTCTACAATCAGAGGCTCCGACCGCCAGTCCCATTTTGCAATGAAAATCAATGTTCTCAAGAAACCTGTCATGATGCTGCCGGGGACCGACCAAGGATAGGGATGCACGAAAGTGCGGATAGTGAGAAGCTCAATTAATTCGTCACTTACATGACTCGAGAGCAAGTGAGAGTTTCGCCAATGCTTCATAAGCCGCATTGAAGGTGAAAGAAGGGGGAAACGAGTGCTTAGAATACGAACGGCCTGGGTGTGCCGAGGTGCTTGGATGAAGCTTCGTTTATAGGTGGAGAGTGCGGATGCAACTGTTTCTCTACTGGCTGCGGTCTGAGCCTCGCCTTTAAGGGTGCGTTCGAGGAGATCCAGTTCACGCTCGTGATGGATTGTTAGGCGGAAGAAGGCACCCGATGGGTAGAGGATATCCAGGAAGGCAGCGTTTAGGAGACGATTGTGCACGTTGCTTAATCCTACTTGTGCGGTGAGACCAGTAGTGGATTCTTCGAGAAGTTCGCCAATCTTAAGGAGGAAAGCTATCTTGGTCCTCTGGACCGCTGATAGGTCACCGGGCCATCGAGAGGAACCTTCAAATTGCACGCACACACCTGCTGGATCCATATCGCATTGGATGGAGTCCAAAATCGGCACTTTGACTGAGGCGTAGCGCAATTGAGGATCCGAGGCAGATATCTGGCGGATTTGCAGCGGAAGACCTTCTAAGGCTCTTAAATCTTTTTCCATTATATCAAAAGCACTCATGACACGCTGATAGAGCGTTACTGGGTCGGTATTGGCCCTATTGTGTGTGGGTAATATACAATCAAAGGAGTCTCCCACGAAGCTCAACTTCTCGGCTACTTCAGGTCCAAAGTGTTGGCGTACTATGTAAGTGACAACCTGCTTCTGAACACTGTCCTGGAAACCAGAACTAGACCATAGTAAGCTCTCCTGGATAATACCATCGTTGTAGCGACGCAATTGTGCTTTGTCTCCCCAAAATTTTCGATATGCCGAGGCAGCTTCCTTATCCTCCACGGAAGGACCTCGGTCGACGGTGCGATTGATTTGCTCCGGGTTGAGTAACAATCCTATGTCGATGTGGTCTTTGCCTGTTTCCACTGGCTTCTGCGATGTTGGCAGCCATGCACTCGCTGAGCGATCTTCCAAGTATATTAATTGGGTACGGTCCCCAAGCCCAGTCTTAAGAACTTGATAAAGTTTCTTGCAGTAAGCAGCGCTGTCGCTGATAGCATCTAATCCTTTGCTTGCGGATGAGAGCAGGTGATGTAGTGGTAGGCTTATGACACAGTCAAATCTGTACAGACGATCCTCGATTTTGGAGATAAAGCACGAGTCAAATTGGTTTGAGACTGGGCTACCCAACATCTTTAGTGTATGGTTGGCTTCATGCCTCAAGAGCGCATAAGAGCATGGCGTCATCTTGTATAGTACATTGATCCCCGTCATACCATCGAACAAAATTGGACCGTCTGAGCTGGCAACTTGGATTCCGTCAGTCCGGGAGAAAACAGGACTCATCACGAGATCGTTTGCCGCCAAGTACTGGAGCATGGCTTTAAAGAGCTGATAGCTACTGTATCCTTTGGACAGTACAGGTTTTCCCCCGAGCCCGCCACTCTGCATGAGTAGAGCGATCGCACTGGACCATTCGAATGCGCCGAAGCCTCCGCGCCCGAGACCACGTTGTCGGAGCCACACACAGCCAAGGATGCATGCATCTACATAACCCTCAGACTGCATTGAAGCCTGTTCTAGATACTTCTCGTAAGCTAGGGATGAACACTCGGATCTTATTGATGCATTGTAGAAAGGTGTTGGCAGATTCTCAAGACTGTCGTTTCCTACCTTCGACCGGATAGCATTCTTGTTGGGGAGCGTCTTTGAAAAAAGGAAGAGGTCTCTACTGGCTGCTAGGATTATTCTGATCTTAAATTTCGATTTCGAAAAGTCATCGCTAGCTTGACCGGGGTTGACAATGATCACTGGCTGCAATTCGCTGTCGTTCTGCAAGGCGAAGTCCATGGTAAAGCTACTTTCCTCGGCCTCTTCAATACCGGTTGCGACGCACGCCAGGTAGAACGCTCTCTTGTGAAAGTAGCGGTAATTTAGATAGTCCTTTCCTTGGAATATATTCGAAGGCATGGTGACGGCCAAGTCAATCATCATCTGATCTCCAACATGGATCGCTGTCCTCCGAGCATAACTACCAACAATGTCGATGCTCGCAGGCGTGGAGTAGGCCAGCGTGTATTGCGCCTCTTTGTTTGGTCGAGGCTCTGGGAATGGTATCCGAATCCTGTGAGACCGCTGGTCACGTTCTGCCTCCAAGACCTTACGAGAAAATAATCGTTAGCGCGGCACAGTTGAGAGATTTGGGAGAGAAACGCACGGGTTTCGCTTGGCGGTTAGGTATTCGCTTTATAATGTCCTTCAACTTGTCAATGGCATTTTCTACCTTTGCCATGCGCCTCTCATAGTCAGGTCGCACTTTGGAGAGCAGCTCATCGACCTGTAGCATGAACATGCTCGGGTTATAGGCGCCCCAAGATTGCGCCTTCCTGCTTCCATAGCGCACATAACCTTGAGGCCTGTCGTTGCTTCGGATTGACATTTTTGTGGCACTGGCCTTGGTTTCTTCCTCCGACGATGCTTCCAAGATTTCGCCATTGGTGACACCTATATTGGTCACACCACTAGAAGGCGGGGATAGCTTCCGCTTCTTATGGACGTGGCTCGCCATGACGAGTCCGTGGGGTGCAGAAGTTGATCTTTGGACTTGTCCTCACGCACTGTTAGCGAGCAGCGATTTTCTCGGTAGCCTAGCCCATGCCTGTGGCTTTGCTTTAATTTAAGCTTTCGGAAGGCTGCCGCTGCATAGTCCTACCCGAGGATGCTAATGCAGCTGCGCCACATTGCGGCACCGATCTCGGAGCGAAGAAGGTAAGCGCGGATTATCCTCAGATCTAAAGTACACATTCATCCGACATTGAAAGTGGAGTCTCGCCCGATATCGATCGCCACCGCAGTGACAGTGACAGTGACAGTGACAGCAACAATGCTCTCTTACGACGTCGGGGAGTCAATCCCTCCCCACACCGCCCATGTGAGCAGGTCAAAGTCGCGTCGGAACAAGCGGTGCGATACTGACCATGTGAATACAACCAGGCCGTTTCGGTGTCACTGCCAACCTGGGACGCTAATGTTGGCTATGAAGAGGGCGAAGACTGGGTTCTGAGTAAAATGAAGACAGGCTATCCTCGGTGCGTCACGCCAACGCTGACCAAACGTGATGACAATCACTGAATAATCTCAGCTTCTTCGTCAATAAAACCATCGAAGCTTTCGCAGATGCCGTTGTCAGGCAGCACGGTGCCCCAATTGAAAAAGCGTTCCTTTTTCCTTCTCACAATGTCGCCGAACGATGTATCGCATTCTTACACGATCAAGTCCCGGCGATGGGTAGAAACTCCACAAGGATTGTAGACTTTTGCCCTAATGATGGCTTTGCTATCGGAAGTGGGAAGATTGACGGCGCCAGTGCAAAGCCAACAATTTCAGCAGTAATCTTTCCTCGAGTGCACGTTAAAGCTGCCAAGACCTTCTGGCAACATTCAGGCGACGGTATCTCTAGTCGCCGGGCAGAGTATTGTCATAAGGCATTTGACGACGGTCGCCTCGGCGCATGGAGAGGGCCCACGGAGGCTCAGAGCGCCTCGCCCGTTCTGCCGCCAAGTAAAGGCCCTCGAAGGTACCGAAAGAAAGATTCCATCGATTCGTCTCCGAAGCAGAAAAGCAGCGCCGAGGGTGGTCACGATGGGATTGATTGTGTCCGATTTGTGGAAGAACGGTTTGGGAGGAATTTGGATCTGTCGCTCGCTTCTAGCGCCAAGCTGGCCATAAGAAGGCGTATTGCTGGCGCCTTAACAGCAGATGTAGACTTGCACAAAGCACTAGAAATGTCACAGACACCGACAAGGACGGCAAATGTAAAGGGCTTCTCCGAAGATGACGTTTATCTCTATCCTTGTGGCATGAGCTCCATATTCAACACCCATGAAAGTATGATGGCTTGCAAGGGGCACATGAAAAGTATTAGTTTCGGGTGAGGCTCCCTTCTGGTTTCGTTCCGAGAAGTTGCTGATCTCCGACAGGTTTCCCTACATCGATACGCTTAAAATATTAGAGAAGTGGGGCCCAGGGTGTCTATTCTATGGACACGGCGAAGCGTCGGACCTAGATGACCTGGAGAGGCGTTGCGAAGCCGGCGAGAGGTTCCTCGCCCTCTTCTGCGAGTTCCCTGGGAATCCGCTGCTGAGAACACCAAACCTTCGTCGTATTAGAATACTCGCCGATCGCTATGACTTTGCTGTGATCGTCGATGAAACCATTGGGAACTTCGTCAACGTGCACGTATTACCGTACGCGGATGTTGTAGTCAGCAGTCTCACCAAGGTCTTCACAGGTGAGGGCAATGTCATGGGCGGGAGCGCAGTTTTGAACCCCCAGGGTCGTTACTATCCTCGGTTGAAGGAAATAATGGCAGCAGATTATGAAGACAATTATTGGCCAGAGGATGCCATATTCATGGAGAGAAACAGTCGAGATTTTGTCTCGCGTATCGACAGGATCAACCAGAACGCGGAATCGATATGTAAGACTCTCGAAGCTTCTCCGATCGTCAAGCAAATATATTACCCAAAGTACAGTTCGACTCGAGATTTCTACGATGACTGTCGCAACAAGAACGGAGGGTACGGAGGCCTCCTGTCCGTCACTCTCAAGACCACCAACCAAGCCGTCACATTCTTCGATAAGCTTGAGACAGCAAAAGGTCCAAGCCTAGGGACCAATTTTACACTAAGCTCGCCTTACGTGATCTTGGCACATTATACTGAACTCCAGTGGACTGCGCAATTCGGGGTCGATGCTGATTTGGTGAGGATCAGCGTTGGTCTTGAGGACCCTCAAGACCTAAGGTCGAGATTTGAGCGGGCACTGGCAGAAGCGGCGAAAGAAGCTGTCGGAGAAATTTCAAAAGTAGCTGAGGACGGCGACCAGCAGTCAATGAGTATCCCTGTACAAGCTTAGAGCACGACTGTAAGGCAGCACTGATCGGAGGTTGCTGTCGGCCCATCAACTCTTGAAGCGGGCTTTCCAAGCACACAACGCTCTCGAAGAATTGAATATAGCTTGGCTCGATCGCTAAGATTATGAGAGAAGGAGGGAACGCTGGTTCGTCTCACAGTTGCCGCTGGAAGTTGCGCCCTAGGTGTTCATCCTTCTGCAAAGGTAATACGAACAAGGTACAGCAATGGGAGAAGTGACCGAATCACTTCTAGCGAATCTAGAAATGACCCTGGAATCCTTGTGAGCTTCACTGTACAAGAAAACTCAACGGGATTTTTCCGATGTCAGTGGGGATATTCCAAATTTCAAAAGAAAGGAGCGCAAACAGAGCGTGACACAGAATTGCCGGGAAGAAGGGCGGGCACAAGGAGCGATCGTTGGCCGTGAAAGAAACCGACGTATGGGTTTATCGATCCATAGGTATCGCATATCTGTATTGGATCCACACATTCGCCACCGCCAACATATTACACATCGCTCTGGCTGAATAATTCAAGGGTTTCCGGAGTCAATCTTATCGATCGACGTACTCCCCCGACAAACAAAAATTCCCTCCAACGCCGATGCTCTCACTTTCCATGCATCACCTCTCCTGCTTCACTTCCATCTCCTCTTCGGCGCATTGCTCACTTCATGGCTGGCCCCCTTTCTGTTTCCTTTTCCCCTCACGTATTCACCATCCTCGTATCGCGCACTAGTTCTGTACGCGGCGCGGTGTGAACGTTTGGCGTAGCGTTTCTCAAGGCGGAGGACTTCGAGTTCTGCGAACCGAAGTGGTGAGCTGGGGATCGGAAGAGGAGTGGGTTGGAGTTGGTTGAATCGGGTTGCAGAGTGTGGGAGGGAGCGTGGGGAAGGGACTTACTGTCTCTGAACCTTGAAATGAGAGAGTCCATGACTGTCATCCGGTTGTAGGAATTGGGGACAGTGTGCACTTGTGTCCAACGATTCAAGTAGATGGCGTCGAGTAGCTGGCAAGCAAAGGATTTGGTGGAGTAAAGCTGGATTCAGATAGAGCATCTAAAGAATTGCGTACCTGCAGCAACTGCAACGGAGTTCAAAACACTTCCCCCTGATCGACCGGTCCGTATTTTAGGCTATCCGTTCCACGTGCTCAGCTCGCCGAGCTCGCCTCCTCGCGTACCTTAAGGTAGGGTACCTAGACCTAATTAATGCTAGCGCGTAAGACAACATCAATCGCGTCGAGTACAGCCGTCGATTCGCAATATCTTCTTGCAGCGATCGCCCCTTTTTTGCCCCAGAGTCAAGCAACTCGTAATGAGAATTTCAGTCCTTGACCTCCACGCACACTTTCGTACGTCGAAAGCATACATGGCAAGCTCTGGTGTACCTTGACCGACACTTACACCCTCATTGAATTGCCTGGTAAATACGTTGAGCATGAGGTTCAGTCCTTCCGGATGGTCGCTTGCATCGGCCTATCACCACGACTCCCATAAACTCATCACCCAACCAATGATCTAACGCCCACGCTATGCTGAACAAGATGCTGCCTTTGATACTACCGCAGATGCACATCACTCTGAAAACCAGATCGCATAGCCTCAACCGTCTTGGTGGACAGTCCCCGCAGTCGTTCAAGTTGCTCGAGACTGCGTATTGATCTCGCTTTCTCCTCGCCTTCTTCGCCCATGCATAGCGCCTCCCAGATTGCCTCTGCTTTCTTCACCCCCACTCCTTTCAGCAGTCGGATTTGAGTGATGTCTCGTCTATTCACGATCTCCAGCAACTGCTTAGTTCGAGGTGTCTGCCATTCTTCGCCAATGTCCGCGGCGGAAAAAGTTTGATTAATCCTTGGTCTCCCCTTTCTGCCCTTTGCTTTATATCGAAAGCCCCTATCTGACTCGTAGTCTTGCTCGGCGGCCTCTTCTTCATGGTAGTCTTCGTCCGCTCCTGCGGAGCGATGCGCCTTGGCTCTGGGGACCGGCGCGAGAAGAACCGGAACCTCGATCTTCTGGGGCAGCGTATCCGATTCTATGAGTCGCATGTTCTCTTTCTTCTGACGTGTCTTATCCTGAAGCTTTTCAATTTTCATGTCGAGCTTCTTATTGTCGGGAAAGTATGTCTTGGCCAAGGTGTACATCTTAAGAGCACTAGCGTCTTCTCCTCGCACAGCATGTTGCCTTGCCATGAGCAGCAATGCCAGCCCCTGCTCTCGGCCGTCATCTTTACCATCGATTTTTTGCTCCAAAATATCCAATCGCTTCTGCACCTCTTCGCTGATGTCCGGCTGAGGAGCAATCGACGGTTGATCAAGAGCTCGCGCCGCCAAGATGTCAACTACTTTTTTTTCGATGATGTTCTCGATTGTCTCTTTAGACATTGCTGGTTGAGGTCTACTTAAGAATTGACATGGGCTTCGCCTCTTACTGGGGCGGGATGTCGAAGAAGAGAAAGGGTCTGATGGTCGTTTACGAGGAGATGAATGTTTAACCCCATCCATTCCGGTTGGACGAGCAGCCGGATTGAAGTGCTTAGCCCGATCCGAGTACACGGAAAAGGCCTTGGCTTGCTTGTCGGCTTGTTTCGGAGGAGGTTTCACAGCGTTGAATGTGCTGTTGTGCACAGTACTTGCCAGCGGTCTCAGCGGCTGGCGATCGATGGTTTTTCCCAAGAACGTCGTTGGTATAGCGCGGCTGCAGCCCTTAAAAATAGGTTCGTTTTCGATTTCCCGAACTTCAATTTTCTTTGTCCGATTCGCAAAATTCAATGAACTAAGCGCTAATTCATTTCCTCAGGTCAGTGTTTTGCCTCTCGAAAGCGGTAACCGGTACTAAGTAGCAAGAGGATGAGTAGGAGACTTACTGTCCAAGTGGTATGGTCTAGTTGGAGCCAGATTCAACACCATTATCGTCAACCCATTGTTCTGACCAAGTGAAAGAATACGAGTCATCTTAGACTCCCTATAAGGTACCCGGGCTGACTCCGTACTGATTGCTTCCACACATTTCGCCAGAACGAAAAGGCTCTTATTGATGTTAGCAGATTCTACCATCCTCTCCTTCCCATTCTCCGTCCTTCGATTGTCCTCTGATCCTGCCAGGTCAATCGCAGAAGCGGTACTAATCCTGACTTCGTCGCCCGTGGTCACTGCGACTTTTATGCCAAGAATAGCATGAGATCTCGAAGAGACAGCATTGAGCTATTTGATTTTTCAGTACTCGTACGCATACCAATACGTGTCAGATGCTCTTACCTTGGTGGCGCTTGTCGACCGGTGAGTGTTGGCTTGGTCGTACAATCTCTCGAATTCTTTCAAACTCTCACACGGCCGTTCAGTAAGTCCAACGACTATGGTCTTTCCTCCATTATCTCTCAATGATAAGCCTGCCAAAGTCCTCTTTTCTGGAGCTTCAAAGAGGTCGAAAACTTTGTCGTTGTAAATTTCGTAATATGATAGGCTTATGTCCACCGCTATCTTCCCTGCAGAGTCTTTGTCTATCTTCCTTGCCTTGCGATATATGCCTGAAAGCAGCCGTGGAATGATGCCCCGTTCGGCCAAGCTTCTACCGCCTCGCATTGTATGAGTTTTCCCAGTCCCTGTGCTGCCATATGCGAAGATTGTGATATCGAAACCGTTGAAGAGATGCTTGATAGTCGGCGACACTGTTCGAGATAAGCCTCTCTGTTTTTGCTATACATAGCTTTTGTAATCCGTCTTACCTTCTTTATCGAATATCTGCTGCTGAGTCGCATGATAATCGTAGACGCTGCTGAATTGAAATGAAAAGGCTTCGGATTCATTTTTCGGGTTGGGGATCTTGACGAGCGTTGGCTCAGTAGTGTCGTTGGTACTTGCTGTAGATAATATGGTGTCTTTATCTAGCTCCTGCTGCTGCTGTGGCCTGATCCTAGCTACTACTCGCACAGCCATGTTTAGAAAGTCTATAATCCGAGTCTGTCGAAAATGCAATAAATTTTGAAACCTTCAACTGAACCGATCAACATTGTAGCGTAAATAGCAACCGTCCACGATTGGCTAGCGTAGTTTAGCCGAGCACGTGGGTATGATTAGCGTGGTGCTCTAGCGCGATTCCAGTACTTTTGGTCGCGTCGACTTCAGAAGCTCGGTTCTGAGAACGCTTACATCCCAGCATTTGTGGTCGCCTCAGCATGGCGCCAGCGAAACGGCATCGGCCTGTTACGGATGATGGTGAGACTGACATTCTTGATGTGGAAAGCGCCTCGTCAAGTTTACAGCAAGCATCAGTAAGTCTTGTTCGGTTTTGTAAAATAGGTGCTGACAGAAAATAGCGGAAGAAGCCCCGTGTATCTTACGATGAGCCAGATGAGCTGTCATCAGAAGGACCTTCTGATGACGAGCAATTCGATGAGCAGGCGACACAATATGTAACACAACAACGCAGCAAGATCATGATGGACAATGAGCCAGCGGAAAATGGCATCATTGAGAGCGTTACTTGTACCAACTTCATGTGTCACAGCTTCCTGGAGATCTCCTTAGGTCCTCTCATCAACTTTATCATAGGTCACAATGGAAGTGGCAAGAGCGCTGTCTTGACAGCTCTTACAGTATGCCTAGGTGGAAAAGCAGCAGCTACAAACCGCGGTGGAAGCCTTAAAAGTTTTATAAAAGAGGGAGAAGAGTGCGTAGCTTTGCGCGATGGGGCTTACAATTGCTGACCTTTTCAGATCATCCATGCTTAGCGTCAAGATTAAGAATGCAGGCGAAACAGCGTACCAGCAAGAAGTTTATGGCAGCTCCATAATTGTCGAGCGCCATTTTTCCCGCTCTGGAAGTAGTAGCTTTAAGTTGAAAAGCTCTACCGGTCGATTGATATCCACTAAAAAGGGTGACCTGGAAGAAATCTGCGACTACTTTGCCCTTCAAATCGATAACCCGATGACGGTCCTGACTCAAGATATGGCACGGCAGTTTTTGAATAACTCGACTGCGTATGATAAGTACAAATTTTTCATGAAAGGGACACAATTGGAGCATCTCGATGGAGACTACCTCATAGTGGAGCACAACGTAGATACAATTGACCAAGATCTTTGGAAAAAGATGCAAGATATTAAGGTATTTGAGGAGGAAGCACAAAAGGCGAAGCATAGACTCGCGATGTCAGAGAAACAGGATGCACTCCGTTCAAGAATTCATAGCCTGGCCCAGCAGATGGCATGGGCTCAAGTCGAGGAGCAGGAGAGAAAATTGGAGGGTTATGTGCGAAAGTTGACCAGAACGGATGAGAAAATTGCAGCGCTGGAAATGACTGCTGCAGGCTTGAGCGAGGCGTTCAGCCAGACGGAGCAATCTTCCGAACATGCCAATAAAGCTGTAGAGGACGTAAAGAATATCCTAACGCCGATGCAGGAGGCGAAAGAACGCACAAAAGGAGAGCACGAGAGGTTCAAGGCAGAACAGATGGGTCTGCATGTAATACTTGAAATTCTATTCCAAGGGTGTATCATCTGCTGATTAATTGACTACAGACTGAACAACGGGCGATCAAGATGGAAATCAGAGCTGCAAAAGACAGAATCACGAGAGCGGAACAGGACATTGCCAACGAGAATCAAAGACTTAGCGACATCAATGGCGGGAGTCATGCCATTCGTCGTAGAGAAATCGAAGAGAGAAAGGAAAACGCCAATTCGGCCAAAGCCCGCTTGAGAGAACACGAAAATGAACTCCCGGCGCTCGAAGACAACAAGATTCGCGCCTATGAAGAATACAAATCTTGCCAAGAGCCACTCAAGCAAAAGCGCTCTGAGGCACAGGATTGCGAAGCACGCTTGAATTCCCTCATGAGAGATCGGGGACAACAACAGCAAGCTTATCCTCCAAATATGACACGACTCCTCAGCGCTATACGCCAAGATAATGGATTCCATCAGAGGCCGATAGGACCAATTGGCAGTCATGTGCGATTATTGAAACCTCTTTGGTCAAGCCTCTTGGAAAAGTCATTTGGTGGAGCTTTGGAAGCTTTCATCGTTACAAGTAAGGAGGATCAATCTAGATTGTCTGCAATGATGCAAAGGGTGGGATGGTAAGGAAGTCGGTATTGCTAAGTGTGCCCTTACACTGACGCTCGCAAGTTCATTTCAAATTCTCATCACCAATAATAATCCAATCGATACCACAGGCAAAGAGCCAGATGCGCGCTTTGACACAGCTTTACGAGCTCTAGAGGTACTAAGGTATTGGCATCAAGCTTTGAGCTATGCTGACCAAAACGTAGATTGACAACGATCTTGCCAAGAAACAATTGATCATTAATCAAGGTATTGATCAGACCATACTGATACGAGATCGTTCGGAAGCCATAGATATGATGAATCACGAGAGACTCAACAATGTGAGGCAGTGTTTTGCCCTAAACGAGAGGCCTGGGGATGGGATCAGGATAGGTTACGGATACGGAGGTGGCCTTTCGCAATCCTTCCAGCCGGGTTTCAGAGGCTCACCCCGCATGAAGACTGATATAGAGTTCCAGATTAGGTATGTCTGCTCTCACCCGTGTAGGCGCATGATTCATTTCTCCTAGCTCGCAGCGCGAATCACTCAAGAATCTTCAATCCGACCTCAATAGATTTGAGCAGCTTTGTCGTGAGAAACAGGGGAATCTCACACGGTGCGAACAAGCCATAGTCAAGCACAAGCAGGAGACGGGACGCTACCGGATAGCGATGCAACAAGCCGAATCTCTCGTAGATGAGCTTCAAGACGCCCTCGATGCTGATACCATCGAAGAAGGCCGTTTGGAGGCGCTGAAAGAGCAGCTAGCTGAAGCTCAAGAAGATGTGGTGACCCAAGAAAACTCCTATGGCGAATCCGTCATTGCTAAGGATAAGAATAATGAATCTATGCGAAGGACAAGGGATGAAATGGCAGCGATCGACAGTGAAATCGAAGATTCTGAAGCAAAAGTCAACAAAGCAGAGAACAAGGCGACGAGATGCGCAAACCAGAGGTCGGCAGCGCTCCGTGACAAGAATGCTGCCCTTGAAGCCGTCACAAAGGAGAAAAGCGAAAGGGAGCAGTACGAGGGAGAACGTGACGAACAAATCACAGTCGTCGACAATTTCACCAATCAAGCAACCGAGCATTGTGCGCGAGTGCCTGTGGATGAAGGCGAGACAGGCGACTCGATCGAATTGAAGTATGAGAAGCTCCAGAAGGATTTGGCCGACGCGGAAAAACGGTATGTTCTGACCTCTCGCTCCAGGCTCTAGAGAATTCTTCTCACAAAAGGACAGCGTGGGGGGTAGCAGAGGGGATATTGCAGCAGCAGCAGCTAAAACTTTTGGAGCTTACAATCAGGCAAGGGACGAGGTGACAAGTCTCGAAGAGCTCACGCAGGTAGGAAATCCTGCTAGAAATCATTCGAGCTTTTCTAATGATGGCAGCTTCTGAAAGAGACTCTTGTGAACCGTCGAGACCGGTGGAGAAAGTTTCAGAAACATATCACGTCTCGAGCTCGAATACAATTCTTCTTCCTCCTGAGCGAACGTGGTTTCCGCGGCAAGCTGTTGGCGAATCACAAAGAAAAGAAGCTAGATCTGCTGGTAATGCTCTTGCAACAGACTTCAAGTAGAGATACGGAAGTAGAGCTAATTGACCTCCAGGTTGAGCCGGATGAGACTCGTCGCTCGGCCAAGGGCAACAATACCAAAGGACTGTCCGGCGGTGAAAAGTCATTCTCCACAATTTGTCTGCTCCTCTCAATGTGGGAAGCAATGGGAGCCCCAATTAGGTGTCTCGACGAGTTGTAAGTGCACCTCAGCCGTCTATGTAAACCCACGCTTACCAGTTGCAGTGATGTGTTCATGGACAGCGTCAATCGGGAAATCAGCATGGAGATGATGGTAAGGTCAAAGCAAAGACATAGCTGATATTTGCTGATATCCGTTCAAGATCAAATTCGCCCGAGGGTCGCGTGGGAAACAATTCATTCTCATTACGCCTCAATCGATGAGTAAAGTCTCCCCGACGGATCTAGACGTTAAAGTGAACAAGTTGGACTACCTTTCCGCACGCATTTCTTGTTCCTTCTTGCTAATGGATGTCTAGGATGCGAGACCCCGAGCGTGGCCAGACGCAACTCTCTTTTCCCCCTGCATAAGCCGTGTCCAAGCTCATATTGCTCAATCTAATTACTTTTCATGTAAGTATGCTTTCTCACCGGCTGTTTTGCAGCTGGAACTTATCAATAACACATCCATCTTTTCCCAATATCGTTCCAGTGGCATGGCATGTCATAATTTGCCTGGGAAAGGTGTAGGCGAGAATGGTTAGGCTATGTCTTTTAGACCCGTCATGTCTCCTTCACTTTGTACTAGGCTCCTCTCCTACATTCCCTAATCGGTCTGAATCACCCTAGAGGCTGAACACGGAGAGGCATGCCCCCAGTTTTGTGCCATCATCCTATTCCAGCTAGTTGAGAGCAACCCAAAGCGTGCCGAAGCAATTCATGCGCTGGAATCGGAAACGGGAATTTTGCTCAATCGTTAACGGCATGGTGGGTGTCATCGATCACGCCAATGTACGATTTTAATTGTTTCGACTGGTGGAATAGGCGTTGTTCACCAACCAAGAATCCCTGCCTACACCCAATGCTAGAAATGCTATCGTTTCTGGGTAGCTCCTCGGTTGTCGGAAGCCTTTCTATCTTCGTCGACCTCATCTCCCACCAGCATCTCTTCTTGGGCATGCCAAAGCTGAGAGTAGACACCTCCAGCGTCAACTAGATTGGCATGAGTGCCACTTTCAGCAACATGCCCGTCCTGCAGGACGATGATCTTGTCGCTGTCAAAGATGGTCCGCAGCCTGTGTGCCACGAACACACTCGTCCTTGCTTTTTCCTTGAGTATGCTGTTGATGTTCTGAAGGAGCGATTGCTCCGTGTAAGTATCCAATGCGGACGTGGCTTCGTCGAATAATAGCAATGGGGGATCCTTGAGTATCAATCTCGAGACCGCCAGTCTCTGCTTTTCACCTCCAGAAATCATCATGCCTCGTTCCCCAACCATGGTGTTATAGCCTTCAGGAAGGCCTTCGACAATCTCGTGAACCCGTGCTCGTTTAGCGGCATCCCTGACCTCTTCAGATGATGCGTGCATGTTGCCATAGCGAATGTTGTGCTCAATGGTATTGTTGAATAGGGGAGTGTCCTGCGGCACGACTCCAATTGCTTCCCGTAAGCTTTGTAGGCTTACTTCTCTGATATCCATGTCGTCGATTAATATTCTACCTGACTCAGCATCATAAAATCTGAACAACAATCTGAGGATGGTTGATTTGCCGCAGCCGCTGGGTCCGACTATTGCAATCTTCTGACCAGCAGGTATAGTAAGATTGAGATTCTTCAAGATCGGGCGGTCCTTGTGGTAGCCGAATGTGACGTTCTCAAACTTGATCTCCCCACCTTTGGTCAGCTGGAGAGCTTTGGGCTTTTCTCGCTCCTTGACGGCTATGTTGACCTTTTGCAGATTGAAAAGAGTCTCCATATCCAGCAGGGACTGTCTTAGTTCACGATATACAGAACCTAGAAAATTGAGAGGTACGGACAGTTGGAAGACGAGCTGGTTGACCATCACTAAATCTCCGACAGTCAAAGAGCCCGCTGCGATGCCATCGGCCGCCAAATACATCATCGCTGAGAGAGCACTGGAGAAGATGAGGTTCTGACCCGCATTCAGAAATGAGAGAGATGTTGTTACTTTTATAGACGCTTTCTCATAGTTGCTTAAAGCAGTGTCATACCTCCCTACCTCATACCTCTCATTGTTGAAATATTTGACAGCCTCAAAGTTGATGAGAGAGTCGACGGCTACTGTCGCACCGGCGTTGTCTGCTGCATTTGCCTGTTTCCTGAATTTCGTACGCCAACTCGTGGTCACCACCGTGAAACCAGTATAGGCAACCATGGTCGCGGCGGTGATGGCAGCAAATTTCGGACCATACTGGTAAGCCAGGATACCGCAAACCATGGTTATTTCCAGTGCTGTAGGGATAATGTGAAAGACCATGGATGTTAGGAGGAAGCTGATGCCCTTCGTCCCTCTATCAATGGCTCTTGTGAGACCTCCTGTTTGTCTCGACAGATGGAAGTTCAGATCCAGGCGAAGCAGGTGTTCAAAGACATTACAAGCAACTCTTCTAATTGCTTTTTGGGCGACGCTGGCAAAGATGGCGTTACGCATCTCTTGAAATACAGCTGACCCAATTCGGGTTGCGCCATCTAGTGAGCGTGTAAGTCGAGCAATGAGTGTTTTATTGGAGACTCCATACATGCTACTATCATGGCACCTCCGACTGTCCAAGCAGTGCCGCCCAGGGCAACGAAATCCAAGTTCATTGAATCGACAATGTTCTTAAAGTAGAAAGGTACTTGTACATTCAAAACCTATCGTGTCCTGAGTTATTGGGGGACTAATATGACCAGACTTCCAAATCTCACCTTAGAGCCAACCAAGAGAGCGAGGGCCGTTCCTACTCTCGCTCTTGCCCCTAAATCGTCCTACATGCCTTTTAGACTCGCTGTCGCATCCGACGTATCCGCCAGCCCTACCTTTGGCCATAGGTATCGTGCCATTTCCTTCATAATTGCCCAGTCAGCCTTTCTCTGCTCTTTGTTCGAGAGTGTCTGCTCTGAAAGCAACGCGTCGGTCTTTGGCGTATCATCTGGTCTTGCCTTCTTCGCCTCCTGGTAGGACTCTGGCTTGATGCTCTCCGACTGCTCCGACCGCAGCTGGATTTGGGTCTGGGCTTGTTCCTTCCCTGGCCTGTCATCTTGCCCGAGGTGTTTTGTACATGTGATATGTCGAGGAAGAGGGGAAAGCTTTGGATACCGTGGCAACAAGAGACTTGACTTGCAATTTCGAAGCTGGGGACATGAGCCATGGCGTTGGTAGAGTCTGGGCAAGAGCCCGACCCGCATGATGTTTGCGCTCAACGGGGCCTAAGATATCATGATCTCAATTTCGCAGCACCGAAGTCCCCCAGCGTGCCCAGACACAAATGCAAAGGTATGTCAGGGGCGTGGGGATCACTGAAAAAGCTCATTAAGATAGTCTCGCTGCAACACATAGGATTCCACGGGAGACTGAATTTGTTTTGCGGAGCCGTTTGTCAGTGGCACCAATCACGCTGCTT